>ERZ1027233.164-NODE-164-length-29040-cov-10.226082_pt1 | contig 29040 bp, 23 predicted proteins | sample MGYA00519244_ERZ1027233 | MGnify/ENA primary metagenome ERZ1027233 (study PRJEB26926, sample SAMN06164469) | human gut metagenome | biome: ENVO:00009003; feature: ENVO:2100002; material: ENVO:00002003 | host: Homo sapiens | place: USA | collected 2012 ... | reverse complement strand
AAGCGGTACGCGAGCTGGGTTCAGAACGTCGTGAGACAGTTCGGTCCCTATCTGTCGTGGGCGCAGGATATTTGATGGGAGCTGTCCCTAGTACGAGAGGACCGGGACGGACGTACCTCTGGCGCACCAGTTGTTCCGCCAGGAGCATAGCTGGGCAACTACGTACGGATCGGATAAACGCTGAAAGCATCTAAGCGTGAAGCCGACCCAAAGATAAGATATCCCACTGATTCAATCAGGTAAGATCCCTTGTAGACTACGAGGTTGATAGGCACGATGTGTAAGTGGAGTGATCCATTCAGCAAGTGTGTACTAATAGATCGAGGGCTTGACCACAATTCGCTTGAATTCTCAAGTCAATGACAAAATGTTAGCAGTGATTATTCAGTTTTGAAGGCACGTCCTTCTAAAAACACTGGACAAAGTAGAACAGAAATGTTATACTGAACCAGTCATATTGGTCGGTGACGATGACGGTGAGGTTCCACCTGTTCCCATTCCGAACACAGAAGTTAAGCTCACTCGTGCCCAAGATAGTTCGCTGGAAACGGCGCGTGAAAATAGGTAGTCGCCGACTTGCATGAAACCCCTGAGGAAGAAATTCCTTGGGGGTTTGTTTTTGTTGTGCGTGTGCCTTTCCGTTAAAATAGCCTAAAAAATCCCATGAATTTGTGAGTATCTACAAACCTTGCCCAGACCTCTTGATTTTTTATAGGGGGGCGGGGTATGATAAGATGCGAGAAGTACCTTGTCAGCAAAACAGAAAGATCAGCAAACCAGTCGGAAGGCTGTGACGCAAGGCGGAAGGCCCAGTATGGGCCGCCAGCTGCACTTTGCTCTGTGCAGCCCTCTTCAACTATGCGGAAATGTGCCAGCGCCCCCAAAGGGCAGTTGGTGCGGGGTTATGGAGAAGTTTATGGGAGTAGCTTTTCCGGGAACCACGATCGCCTTGCCCTTGAGAAGGGGCAGACTAAAGCATAGGTAGAGAGGGCGAGCACCCCCTAAAGTACAAAACGCAAAGCGTTGTACCAGCCATTTGGCTGGTGCGGCGCTTTTTTCTTTTTGTCTGGGTGCTTTTCGTGGAGAAATTGGGAGTATGTATGACTGACAAAGGAGGATTTTTATGAAAAAACGGCTCATCAGCCTCTTACTGGCGTTCAGTATGATGCTGACATTCCTGCCTGCGGGGGCGGTGTCGGCATTTGCGGAAGGAACAGCAGATGATATCACCAAGGGAACGCTCCTGTCCGACGGCCAGCCCATTACGACGGGCGGTACATATCGCTTGAGTGGTCCTTACACAAAAGCAATTAAAATTAATACAAGTGAGTCGGTTACTATTAATATTGCGGCAGGCGATGAAGTGACCTTTCAACCGGAAGAGCACGCTGGACCATATGTTCTACTAGATGTTGTTACTAACAGCGATTTGACGGTTAATAACAATGGTGTTTATAATGGTCCGACTTTTTTGTATATCAGTACGAACAGTGCTAATGCAAAAGTAACAATTAATGGCGGACGCTATAATATTACAAAGCAGCCCAACGTGGAGACATGTGCTTTTGACTTTGAAGTGGGTGGCTCTGATGAGAATCCAATCGTAGTAGATGGCGTTTATATTGAGACTGGCTTGGACTGCACAGGTATTGAAGCTTGTGGCGCACCAAAGGTGATGATAAAAAATTCTACAATCAATGTTCTTGACACTGGATATACTGAAGGTGGAGCAATTAATATAGTAGATAGCCGTGTAGATAGAGATCCGTTGGTGATACTGGAAAACGTAACAGCTCACGCACCCAAAAGCGCCACGATTAGGATAAATGGAGGAAATTTGATCATAAACAGCGGCCACTATACAAGTGACAGAAGTTCCGTTGTATCCATCTACGGCGACTACAATTACACTACAGCCGTTCCCACAGTAGAGATTCATGGCGGAGAATTTATAGGAAGTGGCTCTCAGAGCCCAACGCTCGCGGTCTACAAAACAAATGGTACCATGAAGATTCATGGCGGAACATTTACCAGCACAAAATGTGGTCAAGTCCTTGGCAATAAGGCACATGTTACAATTGACGGTACCCCGGAATTTAACAGCGTAGGAGGCACCGCTGACGCTATTGTAAATGTTGGCGTTGGCAAAATGGAATTTAATGACGGTATCATTAAGGTAAGCGATGGCTCAGACCGTGCGGCACTTCGTGCAGACGGCACAACCTCTGTAAATACTTCCAAAACAGAAATCAACGGTGGTAAAATTATAGGTGCAAAATATGGTATCCGAGTACGGAATGGTAAACCAGATGTTATTCTGAGAAGTGTCCAGTTTGAAAACAATGATACGGACATTTATCTAAATGCAAACCAGAAAATCACGATTGAAGAGACTTTCAAGAACAATGCAACCGTTGACTGTGCAGACCCCAAGGATGGCCGTCAACTGACTACATCCACCACGGGAATGGATTACCAGAAGAATCTGAACCTGACGAGTGCGGATGAGGATTATCTGGTGGCCTACAAAAAGACCGAAAGTGGCGAGTACCGTTACCTTGCAAAGAAGGTCGGCGTGACCATCAACGATCTGAAGAGTGAGATCAAAGCAGAAGACTCGGCAGAGTTTACCGTGACCCTTACCTATAAGGACAGCACCGGTACCGGTATCCTGACCTTTGGCGACAAGAACAGCGAGATCGAGTATAAGGACAAAAACGGTGCGTATCAGCCCATGCCGAAGGACCCGAAGGACGGCCTAGAAGTCGATCTGAGCGGTAACAACAAAAATTATGAATTCCGCATTACGCCGAAAGATGCCGGTGAGCAGAAGCTGACCGCTGCTGTGGTGCGGGATGCTGTAGAGCTGGGCACAGCGGACAAGGACTATACCGTTGCAGGCCGTGTTCACACCACTGTGACCATTGAGGGCCTGGAGAATGCCGTCATCAAGGAAGGCGAAAGCAAGGACTTTACCGTAAAGGTTGACCCGAAGGATGATACCGGCAAGGGTAAAATCGACTTTGGCGGTAAGAACGGCGAAGTACAGTATAAGGACGGCGATGACTGGAAGGATATGCCTGCCGATGGTCTGGAAATCGACCTGGATGACGGTGCAAAGGATTACGAGTTCCGCATTACTCCCAAGGAGACCGGCAAGCAGACCCTGACCGCTGTTGTCAAGCAGGATGAGAATGAGCTGGCAAGGGACGAAAAGGACTTTGTTGTGTCTGAAATGCCCATCCTGACTTTGAAGGACGGTGTTATCACCAGCGTAACAGTGCCCGGCAAGAATGGTGCTGACCCCGAGGATATCACCGAGATCGTTAAAAAGAATGCCAACGAGGACGGTTCCTTTCATGTCCCCGAGGGTGCAACGGTGAGTGTTGCATTTGATAAGGATGCTTTTGCAGATAGCGGTCTGAAATTTGGCCACTGGGATATCACCGGCCTGGATGATCCGAACGCTTATCAGGATAAGGAAAGCTTTGCCTTTGAGATGCCTGCAAAGGCCGTGACCCTGAAAGCCATGACACAGGATGCATCCATTGAAGATGACGAGCCCAATGTGCTGGGCACTGCTGCGATCATTGGTACTGCCGCTGTGGGCGGTGCAGTGCTGGGCTATCAGGCCTATTCTCTGGGCGCTGAATTTGCAGGCAAGCTGATGGCTCTGCCCTACTTCCCCAGCAACCGCAGCGCCCTTGCCATGATGCTGTGGGAGGATGCAGGCAAGCCCATGCCCGAATCCGAACTGCTCTACCCCGATGTCGGTCAGGAAGAGCGGGATATGGACCTGCAGCACGCCGCCCGCTGGGCCATGGAAAACGAGCTTATCCCTGACCTGAATGATGAGGGCACGGCTCCGGAAGAGATGAAATTCTATCCCGACAACGCCGTAAGCAAGATCGATGTGCTGAATGCATGGCAGAAAGCACAGGAGCTCAAGCAGAATGCCTGAGCAGCCCTAAACCAACCCCCACTTGGCCTGTAAACCGCAATGCGGGCTGAGTGTTCCAAAATTCCCAAAGTACAGAAGCGCTTCATCCTCTCCCGGATGAGGCGCTTCTGTGCTTTCCGGAACTTTTTTTCCCGGCACCCCTTGCATCCCGCCCGCCGGTGCGGTATGCTTAACCAATAGAGCATTGCAGAGGGAGGGAGACCCTGGATGGACATGGAAGAGATCCGCTACCTGTTGGGCGGCACGGTATTCGCGCGGGCCAAGGCCTACACGGACCGGATACAGGATCTGAACTGCGAAGTGGCCGGGAACGGCGTGCGCCACCTGAGCGCCGACGTGCGCGGCGGCGGGCGGAGCCTGTACCAGACCCAGGTCTGGCTGCGGGAAAACGGCAGCTTTGTCAGCGCCAGCTGCTCCTGCCCCTACAACGAAAACGGCGAGGGGCCCTGCTGCAAGCACATCGGTGCGCTGCTGATGTGGGACAGCGAGAGTCAGGGCCTTTCCGGCAGAGCGCCGCAGAAGCCTGCTGAGAGCCCGGAGAGCATCCCGGGCGTGGTGCGGGGCACGGCCAACCTGCAAACGCCCCAGCCTGAGGAGCCGCCCCGCAGGGACAGCTATGCCTCCAGCCTGGAAATGCTGTTCGGCAAGAAGTGGCGGGGCGAGGAACCGGAATCTGACTACGAGGCACGGCGGCTGCTCCGGGCCTATCAGGAGGGAGCACTGGCCGAGGTGGACGGCGTGACCGGCCACGCGGAGCTGCGCCCCCATTCCGCAGAGCTGGAGCCGGAGCTGACCCTGCTGCCCGGGGAGCTGCCCTGGCTGCGGCTGCGCATCTCGGCAGACGGCGGGCGGCAGTATGTGGTAAAGAGCATCCCGGACCTGCTGCGGGCCGTGGAGAAGCACGGTTTCATCAGTTACGGCAAGGCGCTGGAATTCCAGCACAGCTGGGAGGCCTTTGCCCCGGAGGCACAGCAGCTGCTCCGCCTGCTGCGGCGGCAGCTCAGCGCAAAGGAAGGGGCCGAGGCGGCCCTGCGCAGCTACGGCAATGCGCCCCGCAGCGGGCCTGCCGGGGGCATCCCGCTGAACGGCGAGATCTTTGACGGTCTGGTGGCCCTCTATGCCCCCACCGGCAATCTGGGCGGCTACACCCTCAAGACCGGCATCCCAGCCCTGACCATGCGGGTGGAAAAGCGCCGGGGCGGCGTGGAGGTGTCCGTGACCCCCGCGTTGGGATGGAAAACGGGTTTAGACAACGACTATTTATACAGTGAGGATACGATCTGGCAGCTGGACCGGGCCGAAAGCGCCCGGATGCGGCCCGCCCTTGAGGCACTGTGCGGCAAGAGCCTGTTCTTTACCACCGGGGATGCCACCGCCTTTTGCAGCTACGTCCTGCCGGAGCTGGGCAGCAGGGTGACCATTGAGGACCCCGAACGCCTGCTGCTGAATCAGATCCCGCTGGAGCCGGTGGTGCAGTTTTACCTTGACGCGCCCACGCGGGAAACGGTGCGGGCACACCTTGAATTTCTGTACGGCGAGGACCGCGTCACACCGGAGGAACCGGGGCCTGCCGGGCTGCTGCGGGATGCCCGCGCCGAACAGCGGGCCGGGCGGCTGCTGGGGCGGTATCTGGAGCCGGGGCCAGACACCATGGGCAACGGCCTTGCCGCCCACTACGATGCCTATGAGGAGGATGAAGTCTACCGCTTCCTCGATGAGGGCATCCCGGCCCTGCTGGCTGAGGGCGAGGTCTACCTGACCGATGCCTTCCGCAGTATGCAGGCCGCACCGCCGAAGATTTCGGTGGGGGTGTCGGTGCACGGCAGCGTGCTCGACCTGGAGGTGGACACGGGGGAGTTCCCGGTGGGGGAGCTGAAAGCCCTGCTGAAATCGCTCCACCAGAAAAAGCGCTACCACCGCCTGCGCGATGGCCGTCTGCTCCGGCTGGACGATTCCATGGAGGCGCTGGACGAGCTGAACGAGACGCTGGAGCTTTCCGGGGCCAAACTGGGCCAGGCCCACGCCCGGCTGCCCCTGTACCGGGCCCCCAGTCTGGACTGGGCGCTTTCGGGGCAGAACGGCATCCGCTTCAACCGGGACGATGCCTTCCGCCAGCTCAGCCGGAGCTTCCACGCGGTAAAGGACAGCGAGTATACACCGCCTGCGTCTCTACAAAAAGTTTTGCGAAAATACCAGCGGGACGGCTACCGCTGGCTCCGCACGCTGGATGGCTACGGCATGGGCGGCATCCTTGCGGATGATATGGGTCTGGGCAAGACGGTGCAGGTGCTCAGCTATCTGCTGGCCCTCCGGGAGCAGGGCGGGAACCCCCTGCCCAGCCTCATCGTCTGCCCGGCCTCGCTGGTGCTGAACTGGGCCGAGGAATGCCAAAAGTTCACGCCGGAGCTGAACTGCGTTGTGGTGGACGGGGATGCCGCCCACCGGGCCCAGCTGGCCGAGCAGTGGGATGGGGCCGACGTGGTGGTGACCAGCTACGACCTGCTCCGCCGCGACGAGACCCTGTATGAGAACCAGAAATTCTACGCCTGCATCCTGGACGAGGCCCAGGCCATCAAGAACCACACCACCCAGAAATACAAGGCGGTGTGCGGGGTGAACAGCCGTGTCCGCTTTGCGCTGACCGGCACCCCCGTGGAGAACCGTCTGGGTGAGCTGTGGAGCATCTTTTCCTTCCTGATGCCGGGTTACCTGCCGCCCTACAAGAGCTTCTGCAGCCGGTTTGAAAAGCCCATCACGCAGGAAAACGACCCGGCGGCGGTGCGTCGGCTGAACCAGCTCACCGGGCCGTTCATCCTGCGCCGGATGAAGTCCGAGGTGCTGAAGGAGCTGCCCCCCAAAACAGAGAATGTCTACCGCATCGAGCTGGAGGAGGAGCAGCGCAAGCTCTACCTTGCCGCCGTGGTGGATGCCCGGGAGAAGCTGCGGGCCGCCAAGCCCGAGGACAAGATGGCGGTGTTCGCCGTCCTCATGCGGCTGCGGGAGATCTGCTGCGACCCCCGGCTCATTGCCGACAACTGGACAGGCGGCAGCGCCAAGCTGGATGCCTGCATCGAGCTGGTCACCAGTGCCGTGGAGAGCGGGCACCGCATCCTGCTGTTCAGCCAGTTCACCTCCATGCTTGAGCTGCTGGCCAAGCGGCTGGACGCGGAGGGTGTGAGCCACTTCACCCTGCAGGGCTCCACCCCCAAGCCGGTGCGTGCCGAGCTGGTGCGCCGCTTCAACGGCGGTGAGGCCAGCGTGTTCCTGATCTCCCTGCGGGCAGGCGGCACCGGCCTGAACCTGACCGCCGCCGATATCGTCATCCACTACGACCCGTGGTGGAACGTGGCAGCTCAGAATCAGGCCACCGACCGTGCCTACCGCATCGGCCAGCAGAACCCGGTGCAGGTGTACAAGCTCATCGCCCAGGACACCATTGAGGAAAAGATCGTGGAGCTGCAGCAGGCCAAGCAGGATCTGGCCGAGACCGTCACCGGCAGCGCGGATGGTGCCATCCTGCGCATGAAGCCGGAGGAGCTGCTGGATTTGTTGGAGGGAACCGAATGATGCAATACGCCCTATTTGCCCGGCCTGTCGTGACCATTTACGACCTGCCCCAGACCACCAAACAGAGCGAGGCGGGCCTTGTTTCCACCATCGGGGACGAGGGCCTGTACGGTCAGGCCTGTCAGGTGCGCACCGCCCCCGGCGGCGTGACCGCCGAGGGAGTGCCCCTCTCCCCGGAGGTGGCCGAGGTGGTCACCTTTTACGGCTACCACGGCTTTGTCCGGCGGGATGCGCTGAAATTTGTCAGCGAGGATGCGCTGCGGGACTACCTGCCCCAGCCGCTGGTGCTGGTGGGCCGTGCCACCGATGTGCTCAGCCTGCCCAAGGTGCAGGGGGTGCGGATGCTGGAGCTGGAGCGGGGCTGCCTGCTCTGCCGCCTGCCCGAACCGCCCGAGGAAGCCTTGGCCCACACCGGCTGGGCCAAGGTGGCCCTGCTGGATGGCCGCACCGGCTATGTCCGGGACGTGGCGCTGGAGCCGGTGCGGTTTGAGATGACCGCAGTGTTTTCCCAGCGGGAGGGGCTGGCCTTTGATGACGCGCTGGCCAAGGCCCGGAATATTACCGCCGGGGAGCTGGTGCCACAGGCACTGCAGGCGTGGTACGACGGCAGCGAGGAAGCGTTCCGGGATGCCGTCTGCGCGCAGGCGAAAAAGTATCTGGGCACCGAGTACCGCTGGGGCGGCAAATCGGGCCGGGGCATTGATTGTTCCGGCCTTGTCAGCAGCGCCTATATGCAGTGCGGCGTGCTCATCTACCGGGATGCCAGGATCGTGGAGGGCTGGCCCATGCACCAGATCCCCTTTGCAGACAAAAAGCGGGGCGATGCCCTCTATTTCCCCGGCCATATCGCCCTTTACCTTGGCGAGGGCCGCTACATCCACTCCACCGGCGCGTCCGCCAGCGGCGGCGTGGTCATCAACAGCCTTGACCCCGCCGACCCGCTGTACCGGGAAGATCTGGTCAAGAGTCTGTATGCGGTGGGGAGTGTGTTCTGAAACGACCAGGTGCGGCTCTGTACAACCTCTCAGTCGCGTGCTTCGCCGCGACAGCTCCCCTAGTAGGGGAGCCCTTGGCAGGCCGTCGCGTTTTCGTGGTCTGGCGCTTCGCTCCTGTTTGCCCTGCTTGCGGCAGGAGTGCGTTTTGGAGCGTCAGCGATCATTGCGAAAAATGAATCCTATGCCAAGGCCTCCCCTATTAGGGGAGGTGGCATCGAGCGATGGCGAAGATGACGGAGAGGTTTTGCATACGGGAGAAACCTCTCAGACGCTGACGCGCCAGCTCCCCTAGCAGGGGAGCCAAGTTTTCGCTGCGGAAAACGGGAGCTTTGTGGCAGAAATGATTTACATAGAAGCTGTTAAGAAAGGACATGAACGATGAAAGTCTTTGATCTACATTGTGACACCCTGAGCGAGCTGCGGCGCGCGGAGATGCGGGGCGACGGGCAGACCTTTGCCCACAACAACGGCCATATCGATCTGGAAAAGCTGGAGAAGGGCGACTACATGCTCCAGTGTTTTGCCGCCTTTGTGAATCTGGCCGACCCCACCCCGGGCGCGGACCCGCTGGTGACGGCGCTGGAAGAGATCGACGTGTTCAAGCGGATGATGGAGCGGTATTCCGACAGGATCGCCCCTGTCTACCGCCCCGAGGATATCCGCAAAAACGCCGAGGCGGGCAAGATCAGCGGAATGCTGACCATTGAGGAGGCCGGCTGCTGCAAGGGCAGTCTGGGCGTGCTGCGCCGGATGTACGAGCTGGGCGTGCGGATGATGACCCTGACCTGGAACCACGAAAACGAGCTGGCCAGCCCCAACGTGGTGCCCGGCAACGGCCCCATCTGGCCCTGTATGCCCAACACCGAGACCGGCCTGAAGGAGAAGGGCTTCGAATTCCTGGCCGAGATGGAGCGCCTGCACATCATTGCCGATGTGAGCCACCTGTCCGATAAGGGCTTCTGGGACCTTGCGGAGCACAGCACCCGCCCCTTTGCGGCCAGCCACTCCAACTGCCGCGCTCTGGCCCCCCACTGCCGCAACCTGACCGATGAGATGATCCGGGTCATGGCGGAAAAAGGCGGTCTGGTGGGCCTGAACTACTGCGCGGGCTTTCTGGATGACCAGCCCAGCCCCGACCTGTGCCGCAGCACCACGGCCCTGATGGCCAAACACGCCGCCCATTTCAAGCAGGTGGGCGGCATTGAGATCATCGGTCTGGGCAGTGACTTTGACGGCATCGGCGGCAAGCTGGAACTGAGCGACTGCTCCAAAATGCCCCTGCTGGCCGATGCCCTGCGGAAAGAGGGCTTCACCGAGGATGAGGTGGAAGCCATCTTCTTCCGCAACGCACAGCGTTTCTTTGAAAACAACCTGTAATCACCGTTAGTATCAAAAGATTCATTGAATTCATTGAAATCATTGCTCATCATTGCACTAGAATCAATGAGAACCAATGAAATCAATGTTTTCAATGATAATTATGTCTTAACGGTAAGAATGAAGTATAACGGAAAGTATAGAAAAGTTGAGGGATTCCAGATGGATCAGAATATGACATTGGAAAAGCGCATTGCCGCCGAGCTCTATTCCTATCAGGGCAGGATGAGCGTTTTTGTGGACGACCTGCGCGGCAGCACGGTGGAGATCGGTGCCGACGAGGAGTTTGAGACGGCCTCCACCATCAAGGCGTTCATTCTGGCGGTGCTGTATCTGCAGGCCAGCCGGGGCAGGGCTGACCTGGAAGAGGAGATCACCTACGAGGCCAGCCAGTTCGTGGACGGCTCCGGGATGCTCCGGGCCCTGGGCGTGGGGGCAAAGCTCAAGGTGAAGGACACCGCCACCATGATGATCATCTGCTCGGACAACATCGCCACCAATATGATCATCGATTACCTGGGGCTGGACACCATCAATGCCTGCATCCGGGAGTTGGGCTTTGGGCACACCGTCCTGCACAACCCCCTCCACTTTGACCGCTACGACAAGCTGGGCACCACCACGCCCCGGGACTACGCCGCCCTGTTTGCGCAGGTGGCAAAGGGCACGCTGGTCAGCAAAGAAGCCAGTGCCGCCATGCTGGGCATCTTCCGCCAGCAGCACTACAACACCATGCTGACCCACGATTTCCCCCAGTTCTATCTGGACTGCGAGGAGACCGGTGAGCCGGAGCTTATCTGGGCGGCCAGCAAGAGCGGCAGCATGAACGCCTGCCGCAACGACGGCGGCATCATCCACACCCCCTACGGCGAGTATGTGATCGTTCTGATGAACAAGGAATTCCATGACATCATCGAGTACAACGACCATCCCGCCATGGTCTATGGTGCCCGGGTGTCCCGGATGATCCTGGATCAGATCCTGGCCTGCGAGGGAAAGCTGTATCTGAAGTAAACGAAAGAGTGGGAAAGTAGAACGAATGGAAATTACATTATCATTGCCAATGCTGCTGTTTCTGATGCTGATGACCGGGTTTGCGGGCTTTGTGGACTCGGCGGCGGGCGGCGGCGGTCTGATCAGCCTGCCCGCCTACCTGTTTGCGGGCCTGCCGGTGCATTACACCTACGGCACCAATAAATTCAGCGCGGCCTGCGGCACCACCTTTGCCACGGCACAGTTCTTCCAGAAGGGAGCCATGAACATCCGGGTCGGCCTGCTGGCGGCTGTGGGCAGCTTTGTGGGCAGCGCACTGGGCTCCCACATCGTGCTCCTGCTCAGCGATCAGGTGCTGCGCACCATGATGCTCATCATCCTGCCGGTGGCGGCGGTGCTCATCCTCTGGCGGCGGGACCTGCCCGACGAGAACCGGGACGACGGCACCCTGAACGCCAAAAAGGCGGTGCTGGCCCTTGCCATCGGGCTGGGCATCGGCCTGTACGACGGCATCTTTGGCCCGGGCACCGGCACCTTTGCCATCATTGCCTTTACCACCCTGATGGGCTTTGATCTGCGCACGGCGGGCGGCAACGCCAAGGTGCTCAATCTTGCCAGCAACTACGCCAGCCTGGTAACGTATCTTTCCAGCGGGCTGGTGGTGTTCTCCATCGGCATCCCCTGTGCCATCAGCGGCATTGTGGGCAACCTGCTGGGCTCTCACTTCGCCCTCAAGAAGGGCGCAAAGTTCATCCGCCCCATGATGCTTGTGGTGCTGGTGCTCCTGCTGGGCAAGATCGTTTCGGACGCGGTGCTGTAATGAACGGATCTTCGGCAAAAAACAATTGACGTTTGCAGAAGAATGGACTATAATAGGGCCAGAGGCCCGCAGAAAAAACGAGCGCTGAGGATGATGTTATGAAGATCCGCTACTCGAAGAACGCCATGAAGTTCCTGAATAAGCTGGACAAAAGGTCCGTGCTTCGCATCGTTGCAGGCATTGAGGGGCTGACCCTGAAACCGCCAGCAGGTGATATCAAGGTGATGCAGGGACTGAAGGATGGAACAATGCGGCTTCGGGTCGGAAGCTGGCGCGTGCTTTACCGGTACGGAGAGGAAAACGCACTGGAGATTCTATTGGTGCTGGATATCGGGAATCGTGGCGATATCTATAAATAAGGAGGTGGCAGGATGTCTGAAATTGCAATGAATGCAGCACACATGATCGATATGCTGCCGGACCCGGACAAGAACCTTGCCTACGAGCTGATCAAAAAGCTGGTACTGGCATGGGACCCGGATTTCACCAAGCTGACCACAGAGGAAGCAAAGCAGCTGGAGGAAGCGAAGGACAGCGGCTTTGTAGATGCCGAAGAGATCGACTGGTCGAAGATCGGACACGAATGAACCAACAAAAAAGAGGAACTGCCGGGAAAGCAGTTCCTCTTTTTGATTGGGTAAGATCAGAAGGTGAAGCCCTCATCGAGGAAGGCCAGGCCGAACGCGCCGGGGCCGGCGTGGGTGCCGATGACACAGCCGATCTGGCGCACAAGGGCCTCGTTCCGGCCCAGATTCTCCTGCAGGTAGGTCTGGATGGGCTGCACCTCGCGGGGGGCGAGGGTGTAACCGGCCAGCGCGTCGGCGCAGGTGCTGATGCCGCCCAGCTCCTCGATCTTCTTGAACAGGGCAACGTAAGCGCCGGGCAGGCCCCGGGCCTTGCCCGCCATAACGACCTTGCCCTCCTTGATGGTGATGAGGGGCTTGATGCCCAGCATCCCACCGGCCACGGCCACGGCGGCGGGCAGGCGGCCGCCCTTGCGCAGATACTTCAGGTCGTCGATGACAGCCACCAGATGCAGATGCTCCTTGGCGTGCTCAAGGGTGGCGGCGATCTGCCCGGCAGTCTTTCCGGCATCCCGCAGCTGAACAGCCAGCCGCACCAGCAGACTCTCGCCCAGGCAGACGTTCTCGGAATCCACAAAGAGGACATTGTCCACATTGGCCATGTCTGCGGCCAGCCGGGCGCACTGGCAGGTGCCGGACAGCTCATGGGAGAGGAAGATGCCCACCACTTCGTCCCCGGCGGCAGCCGCCTCAAGGAAGAAGCGCTGGAACAGCTCAGGGCTGGGCTGGCTGGTGGTGGGCAGCTTGTGGCAGCGGGCCATCACGCCGTAATACACGGTGGGGGTCATGTCCACGCCGTCCCGGAGCACGGTGCCGTCCTCCAGGGTGACGTTCAGGGGGATGACGGTCACGCCCAGCTGCTCGGCTTCAGCGGGCAGGATGTCGGATGCGGAATCGGTAAGAATGCGGATCATAGTAATACCTCCAACGGGGCCAAGAACGGATAACCCGACCAAATCAATCAAAAAGTCGTATAGGAATATACCAGAGACGACGGGAAATGTCAATTGTTTGAATCAATATTTCTTCGTATTTTCGCAATTCCGCTCCGTTTTCTTGCACAAACGGGCCGGAACATGATACAATGGGCATCAGGCATTGCGGGGCGATGCGCTGTGTGCCCGAAGCAGCGGAACAGCGCACCCCCAAACGGAGAGGGGACGGAGAAGATGTCAGAACAGAACCGCCGCCTGCGGGCGGCAGGCATCGCGGCACTGGCCTGGGCCGGGCTGGCGGCGGTCTGGTGTGTGCTGGTTCCCGGCGGGGCGGCAGAGCTGCCGCAGGGCGTGCCCGGCACGCTGCGCAGCCTGCTGGTGCTGCCGCTGGCCGAGGAGCTGGTGTTCCGGGGGGCGCTGCTGCGCCTGCTGCGGCCGCTGGGGGAGCACCCGGCAAACCTCTGCCAGGCTGTGCTCTTTGCGGCCCTGCACGGAACGCTGACCGAAAAGTGCTACGCGCTGGGCATGGGGCTCATTTTCGGGTGGGCCGCAGAGCAGACCGACAGTCCTGCACCCGGGGTGGTGCTGCATATCCTGAACAATGGGCTGGTGCTGGCCCGGGCGCTGGCAGAAAGGGGAATGGGATGACCGACTATGAGCTGATGGGCGCGGCGCTGGAGGAGGCCGCACGGGCCGCCGCGCTGGGCGAAGTGCCCGTGGGCGCGGTGGTGGCCCGGAACGGCGAGATCATCGCCGCCGCCCACAACACCCGCGAGACCGAGAAAAACGCCCTCCACCACGCCGAGCTGCTGGCCATTGACGCGGCCTGCAAAAAGCTGGGCGGCTGGCGGCTGTGGCAGTGTGAGCTGTTCGTTACGCTGGAGCCCTGCCCCATGTGCAGCGGCGGCATCATCAACAGCCGGATCAGGCGGGTGGTGTACGGCGCGGCGGATACCAAGGCCGGGTGCTGCGGCAGCGTGACCGACCTGTTCGCCCTGCCCTTCAACCACCATCCGGTGGTGGAACGCGGCCTGCGGGCGGAGGAGGCGCAGGCGCTGCTGCAGGCGTTTTTCCTCCGGCTACGGGAGCAGCGGGCCGCAAAGCCCCGCTGGAAACCGCCCGTGACCCCCTGAGAACGTGAAAAAAAGTGGGAACTGCGTGAAAAGACGGCGGTTCCCACTTTCTTTTTTCGCCGAATTGTGTTATATTATTTAATGGTAACTTGTCGAAACCACTCGCACAGACCAGCGGGCTCGCCGCAGGACCGGCCTTGACCGGAAAGAGGAGCAGAGCGCAGCCCATGGGTGCGGTGGAGGGCGGGACCTTCCTGCCTGCGGGATTTTTTGCAGGCAGAGAACAAACGGCAGGAGGGCTGACTCTTGTACGATGATGAATTTGAATTGACCTTTGACCTGAGCGATGAGGACAAGGCATCCCGGGTTCCTGAGCCGGAACAGGAGCCGGTGCAGGAAGCTGCGCCGGAACCGGCAGCGGAAACGGAACCGCCGGTGGAGGCTGTACCGGAACCGGCAGTCCCTGCGGCCAACGGGCGCTGCGTGCTGATCTCGGGCGGCGACCGGGGCATCGGAGCCGCGGCGGCCCGCGCCTTCTGGCAGGCGGGCTACCGGGTGGCGGTGCTCTACCACACCCACGCCGAGGCGGCGGCGGCGCTGGAAAAGGCGCTGCCGGGCCTGCTGGCGGTCCAGTGCGATGTGGCCTCCCGCGCCAGCTGTGAGGTGGCGTTCCACACCGTGGAGCAGGCTGTGGGCCATGTGGATGTGCTGGTGAGCAACGCGGGCATTGCCCAGCAGAAGCTGTTCACCGATATCACCCCGGAGGAGTGGCAGCACATGCTGGACGTGAACCTGAGCGGCGCGTTCTACCTGTGCCAGCTGGCCCTGCCGGGCATGATCCGCCGCAAGGCGGGCCGCATCCTGACCGTGAGCAGTATGTGGGGCCAGACCGGCGGCAGCTGCGAGGTGCATTACTCCGCTGCCAAGGCGGGCCTGATCGGCCTGACCAAGGCCCTTGCCAAAGAGGAGGGGCCCAGCGGCATCACCGTGAACTGCGTGGCTCCGGGTGTCATCGACACCGATATGATGGCTGCCTTTACGGCAGAGGATAAGGCTGCGCTGGCCGAGGAGACCCCCGTGGGCCGCCTGGGCAGCGCGGACGAGGTGGCGCAGCTGCTGGTGTTCCTGGCAGGCGAAAGCGCCGGTTACATCACCGGGCAGGTGTTCGGTGTGAACGGCGGCCTGGTGATTTGAACCATCCCGCAGCGGCAAAACTTATGATACGATATCACTTACGGCGCAGCCAGCGCCGCGGTGAAAAGGAGAGAGCGAAATGGGCATGACTTTGAAGGAACTGTTGACGAAGGGCGAAGGCACCCTGACGGCGGGCGAGGCCAAGACACTGGCTTCCCAGTGCCGGATGGATGTGGAAACGCTTTACACGCTTCTGGAGGAGCGCGGCATCAAAATTCTGGATGACGAGGCCGACGGTGACACCAGCCTGGATGTGGAAGGCATCATGGCAGAGGTGGAAAGTGCCGAGGCAAACAGCGATGAGCTGGGCCTGGGCGATGAAAATGAGGACGACCCGGCAGAGGAAAACCCCGCAGACCTGAAGGCTGCCATGGATGAGCTGCTGGATGACCCTGTGAAGAACTACCTCAAGCAGATCGGCCAGATCCCGCTGCTGAGCGCGGAGCAGGAAGTGGACCTGAGCAAGCGCATCCACGCCGGTGCCGAGGCTGCCCACATCCTTCAGGCCGACCGCCAGAAGTACGGCGCGCCTGAGTACATCAAAAAGAACAGCGCCCGCTTCTCGTTCGAGGAGGACGAGAACAGCCGGAGCTATACCGAGGATCTGGACGAGGACGGCAACACCAAGTCCAGCGAGGACGACGAGGAAAAGGCTGCCGAAGAGGAGGCCATGGAGGCCGTGGAGAACGGCCCCCTGACGGAGGAGCGCCGCCAGGAGCTGCTCAAGATCCGCCGCGACGGCCTGAACGCCCGCCGCAGCCTGAGCGAGGCCAACCTGCGTCTGGTGGTCTCCATCGCCAAGAAGCATGTCGGCCACAACCTGGCGTTCCTGGACCTGATCCAGGAGGGCAACATCGGCCTGATCAAGGCCGCCGAGAAGTTTGACTGTGACCGTGGCTTCCGCTTCTCCACCTACGCCACCTGGTGGATCCGTCAGGCCATCACCCGCGCCATTGCGGATCAGGCCCGCACCATCCGCATCCCGGTGCACATGGTTGAGACCATCAACCGGATGCGTCAGGCCACCAACCAGCTGGTCTACCAGAACGGCCACGAGCCGACCCCGGAGGAGCTGGCAAAGGCAATGGATATGAGCGTCGAGCGCGTCCGCGAGATCCAGCGGATGGCGCAGGAGCCTGCCAGCCTTGAAAGCCCCGTGGGCGAGGAGGAGGATTCCTCTCTGGGCGATTTCGTCGCCGACGAGAACGCCGAGGCTCCCGGCAAGGCCGCAGACCGCGCCATGGTGGCCCAGCAGATCAATCAGGCCCTCAAGAGCCTGACCCCCCGTGAGGAAAAGGTCATCCGCCTGCGCTTTGGTCTGGACGATGGCCGCCCCCGCACGCTGGAGGAGGTGGGCCGCGACTTCGGTGTTACCCGTGAGCGTGTCCGCCAGATCGAGGCCAAGGCCATCCGCAAGCTGCACAGCCGCAAGTGCCTGGCCCTGCTGAACGGCCTGATCGAGTGATCCTGAACTTACCGCTATGAGAAAGAGCCCCCGCCGGTCTATTCCGGCGGGGGCTCTTTTGGTGGTGTACAGGTCAGCAGCTGCGCAGCAGAAAGGCCATATAGAGGGGAAGGGTCAGGAGTGGCCCGTTTTTTCCGATATTATAGTCCCCGAGCTTGATCGCATGGGATACATGATATTTTTCAGGGTGGTTGAGGATCGTCTTTGTGCTTTTGACATTTCCGGAGCGGGCCTTTACCTCTACAAGGGTGCATTCCCCTTGATATCGGATCACAAAATCCACCTCGAGGCCGGAATCCTTGTGGAAATAGTAGAGCTTGCGCCCCATCTTGGTGAAGATATCGGCGATCAGGTTTTCAAAGATAGCGCCTTTGTAGCCATAGAGGTCGCCTTGCAGGATGTCAAACTGCGTTCCATCCTCCAGCATGCTGACGAACAGGCCGGTGTCGCACATATAGACCTTAAAGGTATCCTCTTCCGCATTCCCATCCAGAGGCAGCTCGGTAATGGACAGATTGTGGCACCGTGTGATGATGCCAGCGTCCTCGATCCATTGCAGGCTTCCGGCATATTTTGCGGAGGTGGAGCCTTTTTTTACAACGGAATACTGGAATTTTTTGTTTTCCTTGGCAAGCTGGCGGGGAATGGACTGGAAACACTCCTTGATGCGGGACTTATCCTTTTTCTCCGCGTACTTTACCATGTCGTCCTCATAGGAACGAACGATGTCCTGCTGGATACGCAGGACCTCATCCATCTGTCTGCTGGTCACAAAGGTCTGGACAGCATCCGGCATTCCTCCCACAACGGTATATTGGAGCAAAAGCTGCCGCATCCGGTTGTGCAGCGCTTCCGGCACAGGGGAACCGGAGTCCAGAGACCTTTGCAGCAGCGCAATGACAGGTTCGGCGATGTCATTGGCCCATAAGAATTCTTCAAAATCCAGTGGGTACATTTCAAGAACCGTCTCCGATCCGACAGGAACGGATCTTGGTTCCTTGCCGTAGCCCTTTACGCCCAACAGGGAGCCGGTGCCGATCACGTCATAGCGGCCGTCGATGCGAAAAAATTTCAGGGCCGTCCGGGCTTCCGGGCAATCCTGGATCTCGTCCAGGATCAGGATCGTCTGGCCCGGCTCAAAAACAGCATCCTTGCCAAGAAGGGCAGAGAGCATCATCACGATGTTGTCGATCTCCAAAGAACCGGAAAAGACAGAAGCATAATCTGGATTCTCGAAGAAGTTGAGGTACACTGTGTGTTTGTAATTCTTTCTGGCAAATTCCAATACAGAAAAGGTCTTGCCGCACTGACGGCAGCCCTTGATGATAAGCGGCTTCCGGCCGGGCGTGTTTTTCCATGCAAGCAGCTGGTCTGTGATCTTTCGCCTTAACATACCGTTTCACTCTCCCGAAAATAAATGATCCTGCATCTATTATAAAAGAAAAAGATAACTTTTTCAAGGGACTTCTTTGCGATAACTGAAGTTTTTTCAAGTGACTTTTTAACAAAAGAAACAACTTTTTCAAATGACTTTTGCGCAGGAAAGTGGATCTGCCGCAGCGCGGTTATAATTCCTCTGCCCGCCCCATATATTCTTTTCAGAACAAAACGGGTGGGAGGGAACGGCATGTTTGTGGTAACGCTGAACAAGACGAGCTTGAAAAAGGTGGGGGCCGGTGCGCTCTGCTGTGCGCTGGTGATCTTCAGCGCCTTTCTGGGGCGGTACATCAGCACCCGCACGGTGGCGGCAGCGGCCGGGGTGAACCGGATCGAGAGCGCGCAGGATATCCAGACCTGGTTCACGGGCTATGGGCTGGATGTGGACGGCACGTCCATCACGGCGGATAAGGTCAAGATCCCCCGCAAGTGGGACGACAGCTTTTCGGCCTTCAACGGGGTGGTACAGCAAAGCGGAATGGATCTTACCCGCTACAAAGGGAAAACCGTGGAAAAGTGGACCGCCCTGATCCCGGCGGCCAGCAGCGGAGAGACCAGCCGCTACGGCGTGCTGCTGGTCTACCGCAAAAAGGCTGTGGGGGCCTACCTGCTGGAAAAGCCGTCGGGCACGGTGATCGGCCTGAAGGATGCCCAGACCGCAATGGCGCAGGCTGAGCAGCAGGATGCCCAGCAGGTGTCCGGTGAGGATTACAGCGGCGACTGGGGAGAGCGCCATGATGAGGAGCTGGGCGCGGCCGGGCAGAGCCAGCAGACCAGCGGGGAGCCGGACTCCGTGGTGCCCGAGGAGGCGCAGTACACCGACCTGCCCCTGGATGCCGAGGGGTATCCTGTCGAATGAATCCGGTGGAAAAATGGGGGCAAAACTTCTGTTCAATAGCACCAAAATTTCTGGCTAAAAATCAGCAATATGGAATGATGAAAAAATAACGAAGCGGGTTTATAATAATAGTAGCATCCAGCAGCAAAATCGGCTGCGTCCGGAGTGGCAGGACCGTCCGGATCTGAAACGGGATGAAGTAAGGAGAAAATGATTATGAAGGAATTCCAGTATACTGTTAAGGATGCATGCGGCATCCACGCTCGTCCGGCCGGTCTGCTCGTGAAGGTGGCCAAGGGCTTTGCCAGCACCGCTACCCTGGAAAAGGACGGCAAGAGCTGCGACCTGCGCAAACTGATGGCTCTGATGGGCATGGGTGTCAAGCAGGGCGACACCGTGACCGTGAAGGTGGAGGGCGACGATGAGGCCGCCGCTGCCGAGGCCATTCAGAAGTTCCTGACCGAGAACGTCTGATCTTTGAATCTGCGGACAAAAGCCCTTGCGGGAGACCCTGCGGGGGCTTTTTCGCACTAAATTCTCAACAAAGGAGAGAGAACGATGCAGGTAGGAACCGGTAAAAGCATCCTGAACGGCATTGCCATCGGCAAGCTGAAAATTTACAAGAAAAAAGATACCGTGATCTCCACCGCCCAGGTCGCGGACACGGCGGCAGAGGAAGCCCGCTTTGAAGAGGCCCGGGCCAAGGCCATTGACCAGCAGACTGCCCTGTATGAAAAGGCACTGGCCGAGGCAGGCGAGGACATTGCCGAGGTGTTCAACATCCATGCCATGATGCTGGATGACGATGACTTTGTGGATGCCATCAAGGAGATCATCAACGGCCAGCACATGTGTGCGGAGTATGCCGTCAAGAAAGCGGGCGACAACCAGGCCGCCGTGTTTGCCGCCATGGACGACCCCTATTTACAGGCCCGCAGCGCCGATGTCATCGACATTGCCCAGGCCATGCTGGACATCCTGCAGGGCGTGGACAATGCCACCCTGCAGGGCACGGAGCCCAGCATTCTGGTAGCGGAGGATCTGGCACCCTCGGAGACGGTGCGGATGGACAAGAGCCTGCTGCTGGGCTTCATCACCCGGGAGGGCAGCTCCAACAGCCACACCGCCATTCTGGCCCGCAGCATGAACATCCCGGCCCTGATCCAGTGCAAGGAGATCCAGGAAGATTGGGACGGCAAGATGGCTGTGGTGGACGGCTACAACGCCTGCGTGTATGTGGACCCCACCCCCGATCTGCTGGAGAGCCTGAAAAAGCGCCAGCAGGAGGACCAGAAGAAGCTGGCCCTGCTGGCCGAGCTCAAGGGCAAACCCAACACCACGCTGGACGGCAAGACCGTGCAGGTCTTTGCCAACATCGGCGGCATGAGCGATGTGGGCGCGGTCCAGCAGAACGACGCGGGCGGCGTGGGCCTGTTCCGCACCGAATTCGTCTACCTGAACTGCACGGATTACCCCACCGAGGAATACCAGTTCGAGGCTTACAAGCAGGTGCTGGAGAGCCTGGCTCCCAAAAAGGTAGTCGTGCGCACCTGTGATATCGGCGCGGACAAGACCGTGGACTACATGAAGCTCGACCACGAGGACAACCCCGCGCTGGGCTACCGCGCCATCCGCATCTGCCTGACCCGCAAGGATTTCTTCAAGACCCAGCTGCGGGCCCTGCTGCGCGCTTCTGCCTACGGCAACATGAGCATTATGTTCCCCATGATCACCAGTCTGCGGGAGCTGCAGGATGCCAAGGCCGTGCTGGAGGAGTGCAAGGCAGAGCTGACCGCCGAGGGCAAGAAGTTCAGCGACAAGATCGAGGTGGGCACCATGATCGAGACCCCCGCTGCGGTTCTGGTGGCGGACGATCTGGCCCAGGAGTGCGATTTCTTCTCCATCGGCACCAACGACCTGACCCAGTACACCTGCGCGCTGGACCGCCAGAACGCCAAGCTGGAGCCCTTCTTTGATCCCCACCACCCCGCTGTGCTGAAGGCCATCCGGATGACCATTGAGGCGGGCCACCGCCACGGCATCTGGGTGGGCATCTGCGGTGAGCTGGGCGCGGATACCGCCCTCACCGAGACCTTCCTGCGGATGGGCGTGGACGAGCTGTCCATGAACGCCAAGAGCATCCTGCCCGTGCGCAAGATCATCCGCGGCGTGGATCTGAGCAAGCCCTCTGCCAAGAATGTCTGAGTTCCCCTGACGGAACCGTAAAAGGGGCTGCTGCGGCGCTCTCTGCCAACCAAAGTGTTGGCAAAGGGGCGCGCGGCAGCTCTTTTTTGATTACAACAAGAAGCAAATTCACAAAACTGCCGCCTGACAAGCCGCAGTTTCATGGGTGAACGCTTCACAACGGTAAAGCTGGGTGCTATACTATACCTAAGTCGTATTTTTTGAACGCACCTCTGGAGATGAAAGATAGATATGACGCAATTCCTGATCCGCCGGTTCATCCGGCATCCCAATGATCCCCAGGACCCTGCTACCCGCACGGCCTATGGCAACCTTGCCAGCGGTGTGGGCATGGCCTGCAACCTGCTGCTCTGCCTGGGCAAGCTGCTGGCAGGCACCCTGTTCGGTTCCATCGCCATCATGGCGGATGCTTTGAACAACCTCTCGGACGCTTCGTCCAACGTGGTCAGCCTCATTGGCTTCCGGCTGGCCGCCAAGGCCCCGGATGCCGAGCATCCCTACGGCCACGCCCGCTATGAATATCTGGCCGGTCTGGTGGTCAGCGTGACCATCCTGGGCATCGGCTTTTCCCTGCTCAAGGAGTCGGTGGTCAAGGTGTTCCACCCCACCCCCGTGGCATTCAGCTGGCTGAGCGTGGGCGTGCTGGCCGCATCCATCCTCGTCAAGCTCTGGATGAGCGGCTTCAACCGCACCATCGGCCGCACCATCGGTTCCGAGACCCTGATGGCCACCGCCGCCGACAGCCGCAACGACGTGCTGACCACCGGCGCGGTGCTGATCTCCACCGTGGTCTGCAGCCTGACGGGCTGGGCGCGGCTGGACGGCATCATGGGCGTGGCCGTGGCAGCCTTCATCCTCTGGTCGGGCTGGGGGCTGGTCATGGACACCCTGAGCCCCCTGCTGGGCGAGAGCCCCAGCCCGGAGCTGGTGGAGCACATTGAGCAGACGGTCATGGGCTACCCCGGTGTGCTGGGGATGCACGACCTCATGGTGCACGATTACGGCCCGGGGCATCAGTTCGCCTCCCTCCACATCGAGTTTCCGGCAGAGACCGACCCGCTCAAGGCCCACGATGTCATCGACAACATCGAGAACGATTTTATAAAGCGGGACGGCCTGCAGGTGACCATCCACTATGACCCCATCGTCACCACTGATGCGGCGGTGGGCGTGCTGCGCACCCGCCTGATGGAAAAGGCCCGCCAGCTCGACCCCTGCCTTTCGATCCACGACCTGCGCATCGTGCCGGGTGATACCCATACGAATGTCCTGTTCGATCTGGAGTTCCCGGCGGGCTATACCGGGAACAAGGACGAGATGCTGGCCGCCATGTGCCAGTTCGTCCATGAGCAGGACCCGAAATACAGCTGTGTGGTGAAAGTAGAGCAGAGCTATGCGTCTGCTGCCCACGAAAAATAAATTTGTGTTTTAGAGGGGAAGGAACTTATGCTGAACGAAACTTACCGCGGGATGCTGGCCCACAAGAGCGTCATCCGCGAGACCTTTATGTACGGCAAGCAGCGCGCGGCCCAGATCGGCTACGAGAATGTGTTTGATTACTCGCTGGGCAACCCCAGCGTGCCCTGCCCGGAGCAGTTCACCGCCGCCATGCAGGAGCTGCTGGCACAGGAGGACCCGGTGGCCCTGCATGGCTACTGCCCCAGCCAGGGTGACCCGGAGTTCCGCACCGCCGTGGCGGCCCACCTGAACAGGACCTTCGGCCTGCCCTATGCGCAGAAGGATATCTTTCCCACCACGGGCGCGGCGGGTGCCATTGCCCACGCCCTGCGCGCCGTGACCCGGCCCGGGGATGAGGTGCTGACCTTTGCCCCCTACTTTCCGGAGTACGGCCCCTATGTGGAGGGCACCGGTGCCCATCTCAGGGTGGTGCCGCCCCAGGCCCCGGCTTTCCAGCCCAATCTGGAGGCTTTTGAGCAGATGCTGACCGAGAAGGTCACCTGCGTCCTCATCAACACCCCCAATAACCCCACCGGTGTGGTCTACTCTGCCGACACCCTGACCCGGCTGGCGGAGATCCTGACCGAGAAGAGCAGGGCCTACGGCCACAACATCTTCCTTGTCAGCGACGAGCCCTACCGGGATATCGCCTTTGATGGCAGGGCCGTGCCTTACCCGGCGGCATTCTACCCCCACACCCTGACCTGCTTCTCCTTCTCCAAGAGCCTGAGCCTGCCCGGTGAGCGCCTGGGCTACGTGGCCGTGCGCCCCGGCTGCGAGGGCGAGGAAGTGCTGGTGGATATGATGGCCCAGATCTCCCGCTTTACCGGCCACAACTGCCCGCCCAGCATCATCCAGCGCGCCGTGAGCCGCTGCCTGGATGTGACCAGCGACCTGAGCGTCTACGAGACCAATATGGATCTGCTTTACAACAAGCTGAAAGCGCTGGGCTTTGAGGTCGAGCGGCCCGGCGGCACCTTCTATCTCTTCCCCAAGGCACTGGAGGAGGATGCCAACGCCTTCTGCCGCAGGGCCCGGGAATTTGACCTGCTGCTGGTGCCCAGTGATACCTTTGGCGTAACGGGCTATGTCCGCCTTGCCTACTGCATCGACACCGAAAAGGTAAAGCGCAGCCTGCCCGCGCTGGAAAAGCTGGCGGCCGCGTATCAATAAAGCCGAACCTCCCGGCAGAGCATCTGGCAGTGCCGCCGGGGGTCACAGTATTTTTTGAAACAGAGGAAAGGGAAACTGTTATGGAAAAGATCAAGATGACCACGCCGCTGGTGGAGATGGATGGCGACGAGATGACCCGTGTGCTCTGGAAGATCATCAAGGAGGAGCTCATCCTGCCCTTTGTGGATCTGAAGACCGAGTACTACGATCTGGGCCTGCCCAACCGGGATGCCACCCAGGATCAGGTGACCATGGATGCCGCCCTTGCCAACAAGAAGTATGGCGTGGCGGTCAAGTGCGCCACCATCACCCCCAACGCCCAGCGCGTGGAGGAATACCACCTGCACCAGATGTGGAAGAGCCCCAACGGCACCATCCGCGCCGTGCTGGACGGCACCGTGTTCCGTGCGCCGATCATGATCGACAGCATCAAGCCGGTGGTCAGGAACTGGACAAAGCCCATCACCATTGCCCGCCACGCCTACGGCGACGTGTACAAGTGCACCGAGTTCCGCATCCCCGGCCCCGGCAGGGCGGAGCTGATCTACACCGGCGACGACGGCTCCCGGCAGGCCGCCACGGTCTACAACTTCGAGTGTGCCGGTGTTCTGCAGGGCCAGTACAACAAGGATACCTCCATCTACAGCTTTGCCCGCAGCTGCTTCAACTACGCGCTGGAAAGCAAACAGGATCTCTGGTTCGGTGCCAAGGACACCATTTCCAAGAAATATGACCACACCTTCAAGGACATCTTCCAGGAGGTGTATGATGCCGAGTACCGGGAAAAGTTCGAGGCCGCAGGCATCACCTATTTCTACAGCCTGATCGATGACATCGTGGCCCGTGTCATCCGCAGCGAGGGCGGATTTGTCTGGGCCTGCAAGAACTACGACGGCGACGTGATGAGTGATATGGTCTCCACCGCCTTTGGCTCGCTGGCCATGATGACCAGCGTTCTGGTCAGCCCGGACGGCAACTATGAGTACGAGGCCGCCCACGGCACCGTGACCCGCCACTACTACAAGTACCTCAAGGGCGAGGCCACCTCCACCAACCCCATGGCCACCATCTTTGCCTGGAGCGGTGCCCTGAAAAAGCGCGGCGAGCTGGACAGCCTGCCCGCGCTGGTCCGGTTTGGCGAGGCGCTGGAGGCCGCCAGCCTGCAGACCCTCAATGACGGCATTATGACCAAAGACCTCTGCGGCCTGGCAGAGGGCATCACCCCCACCCAGGTGAACAGCGAGGAATTCATCCAGGCCATCCGTACCCGGCTGGAAGCAAAACTGGCATAAGCGCTGCATCACGGCCCCTGCCCCGGAACCCCGGCGGCGGGGGCTTTTTGCGCCTATACAAGGCGGTTGGCCTGTGCTACAATGGGAGCAGAAAAGGCGGTGACAGTATGCAGCATCATCCTCTGCCCGAATACCCCCGCCCGGCCCTGCGGCGGGACAGCTACGAGAACCTGAACGGCCTGTGGCAGTACGCCATCACCGGCTCTGCCGGGCTGCCCGCAAAGTGGGACGGCGACATTCTGGTGCCCTACTCCCCGGAGACGAAAGCCTCCGGCGTGGGGCGCACCCTGCAGCCCGGGGCGTGGCTCCACTACCACCGGAGCTTTGTGCCCCCGGCGGGCACCGGCGGGCGGGTGCTGCTCCACTTCGGGGCCGTGGACTATGCCTGCGCCGTGCAGGTCAACGGCCATCTGGTGGGGGGCCACCGGGGCGGCTACTGGCCCTTTGCGCTGGATATCACCGATGCGCTGAATCCTGCCGGCCATGACCGGCTCTGGGTGGCCGTGCAGGACCCCACCGGCACCGGCGTGCAGGCCCGGGGCAAGCAGACCCTCCGGCCCGGCGGGATGTTCTACCCGGCCCAGAGCGGCATCTGGCAGACCGTCTGGCTGGAGCGGGTGCCGGAAAACTACATCACGGAGCTGGCCGTCACCCCGGATTATGATGCCCGCACCGTGACCGTGAAAGCCCATACTTCCCTGCCCGGCGGGGCGGCGAACCTGTGGGCCGTGGTGCGGGCCGGGGGCGTGACCATTGCCGAGGACTGGGGCAGCGACGAGGCCGACCGGGACGGTGCGGTGACCCTGCACATCCCGGAGGAGCATTTCTTCCCGTGGAGCCCGGACAGCCCGTTTTTGTACGACCTGACCGTGGGCACCACGCAGGGAGAGGAGGAGCAGCGCGACACCGTGCACAGCTACTTTGCCCTGCGCAAGTGGAGCTGTGCGCCGGATGCCCACGGGATCATGCGCTTCTGCCTGAACGGCAAGCCCATCCTGCTCAACGGCCTGCTGGATCAGGGCTATTGGCCCGAGGGCCTGTACACCCCGCCCAGCGATGGGGCAGTGGTGCGGGAACTGCAGACCATAAAAGAGCTGGGCTTCAACCTCCTGCGCAAGCACGCCAAGATCGAGCCGCAGCGCTGGTATTACCACTGCGATAAGCTGGGCCTCATCGTCTGGCAGGACATGGTGAACGGCGGCGGGCCCTACAAGCTCTGGTTCGTGACCTACCTGACCAACGTGTTCCAGCCGCTGCTCCGCCGCCTGCCCGACGCAAGGCCCCTCTGGGGCCTGCTGGGCCGCGAAACGGAAGCGGGCAGGGAAGAATATGCCCGGGAGCTGGAAGCCACGGTAAAGGCCCTGCAGTGCCACCCCTGCGTGGGCTGCTGGGTGCCCTTCAATGAGGGGTGGGGGCAGTTCGATGCCGCCGGGGCCGTGGAGGCCGTCCGCAGGCTGGACGATACCCGCCTTGTGGACGAGGCCAGCGGCTGGTACGATCAGGGCGGGGGAGATGTGGATTCCCTGCACAACTATTTCTACCCGCTCCGGGTCAGGCCCCGGAGCCGGGTGGTGGCCCTGAGCGAATACGGCGGCATTGCCTGGCCCATGCCCGGCCATGAGCCGCCCCGCAGGGCGTATGGCTACGGCACGGCAAAGAGCCGGGCCGAGCTGACTGCCCGCTGGAAAAAGCTGCAATTGGAAACGGTGCTCCCCCAGCTGAAAAAGGGGCTTTCGGCCCTGGTGTACACCCAGGTGAGCGATGTGGAGGACGAGGTGAACGGCCTGTTTACCTACGACCGCGCCGCCATCAAGCCCGACCCCGCCGCTGTGCGTGCCGTGAACCAGGCGCTGGAAGCGGCGTTTGAGAAAGCGACAGAATAAAAAAGAAGGCTGTTACCCTGTAACTCCCTCAGTCACGGCTTCGCCGTGCCAGCTCCCTCTCGGAGGGAGCCTTGGCGTAACGGTGAACTGTGAAAGCCTCCCTCTCAGAGGGAGGTGGCATCGCGTCAGCGATGACGGAAGGAGTTTAGGCAACAGCCTTTTTGCATATCAATAAAAACTTAGTTGGTGCTGCTGTTCACGATCTTGGAAGCGGGCATCCTGTTCATGGCGGAGCTGCTCAGGTTGTGCTCCAGAGAAGCGCCGTAGGCGGTCAGCGCCTCGGAGAGCTCCTCCCCCTTCATATCGTTGAGCACCTGTCCGCGCAGGCCATCCAGTGCGTTCAGGCTCAGCGGGTCGAGCCGCAGGGCGGCCATCAGGGCGTAGCTGTTGTACTTCACAGCCGCTGCCTGCCCGATGGACAGGCCCCGGATGGTGTCGGCGGCACCCTCTGCGGTAAAGGCAGAGGTCACGGTGCTGTCCCCGATCAGTTCCAGAGAAGGTGCAGTGGAATCGGAGGAATAGGTGGAGCCCAGCACGGCGTAGACCTCCGGCAGGGCGGAGGTCACCACGCCGGAGAAGTAGCCCAGCAGAGTGCTGCTGTCGGCGGCAGCGGCGGCGTTGGTCTGGTCCACAGCAGCCTGGGTCAGGGCCAGCATCTGGGTGATCTGGTCCTCATCGGCAGAGGCATAGGTGCTGGTGTTGTAGAGCGGGATGGTGTAATAGGCCAGCTCGTACATGTTGTTCTCCAGATGGCTGGTCAGGTCGGCATCCGACACCGGGGTCTCGCCGTCCACGCCGTAGACCAGCTCCAGCAGGTCGCTGCTCTTGATGAGGATGCGCTCAAACCGCTGGACGGTGTTCAGGCCGATGCCGTTGGCCTTGTAGGTGTCGCCGTACTGCTCCATCAGCTGGGAGGCGTAGCTGTCGGCCTGTGCTTCCTCTTCTGCGGTCAGCTGGCCGCCCAGCTCCTCAAAGCGGGTCTCGATGGCGGCGTAGGTCTCAAGGTTCTCCATGGTTTTCTGGCTCACATAGTCGCTGACAGTGGCGGTCTCGCCGCTGTCGGCATCCACAGTGATGGTCTGCTTCAGAAAGGCCTTCACATCGGTGGCATCCTGCTCCGAGGTGGCCAGATCAGCGGCCTTCTGGTAAGCGTCGTACTGGGCCAGCAGATACAGGCCCGAGGTGATGTCCACCGTGCCGATGGTGCCCACCGAATCCGGGGTGGAGCCGCAGGCGGCAAGGGAAAATACCATTGCCACAGCGGCAAGAAGTGCGATCAGTTTCTTTTTCATTGTTATGCTCCTGTCGTTCGGATCGCCCGCCCTCTCCGTCAGCGCAAGCGCGCTGCCACCTCTCCCAAGGGGAGAGGCTTTGGCAATTCCCCGCAAGGTCTTGGGGAGCCTCTGGCAAAGCCTACTGGCTTTGACTGAGAGGGTGAGGCCGTTAATCTTTCAAAATATCCTGCATCGCCCGGAGGATGCTCTGCAGCAGCTCCAGTGGCTTTTCCTCTTTTTGCAGGGTGACGGAGAGGTAGGGCTTTGCGCCGGCCCCGGTGACAACGCGGCCGTTGAAGGCCACCAGCAGGCCCTGGATCATCCGGAGGTCCAGCTGCTCCACCTGCAGCACCAGAGTGTCCTTCTTCTGGGTCACCTCGTACACGCCCACGGCGGTGGCCTGCACCCGCGCCAGCGAGACATTGACCAGATCGCTGACCGAGGGCGGCGGGTCGCCGTACCGGTCGATGAGCTCGTCCAGCACATCGGCGGCATCCTCGGGGGTCTGGATGGCGG
>ERZ1027233.149-NODE-149-length-30912-cov-8.498169_pt1 | contig 30912 bp, 30 predicted proteins | sample MGYA00519244_ERZ1027233 | MGnify/ENA primary metagenome ERZ1027233 (study PRJEB26926, sample SAMN06164469) | human gut metagenome | biome: ENVO:00009003; feature: ENVO:2100002; material: ENVO:00002003 | host: Homo sapiens | place: USA | collected 2012 ... | reverse complement strand
GGGAAAGAGCAATAGCGAATGGCTGGGAAACCAAGATTGATGAGAATGGACATGTGGTTTCAGATGATGCAGCACAGAAAAAATACAACTTCCACTATAATCTCTGGGAAATGGGAAAAGGCGGTGCCAAGACCAGATATCAGTGGAATATGGATTCAATCCGCACTTTAAAGCAGATTGAATCTGAGAACCGTCTTGCAACACCGGAGGAGCAGAGGATTTTGTCGAAGTTTGTCGGATGGGGCGGATTATCACAGGCATTTGATGATAACAATGAAAGCTGGAGTAAAGAGTATGAAGAACTGAAAGAACTTCTGACCGATGAGGAATACAGTGCTGCAAGAGCAACTGTAAACAATGCCTTTTATACTTCACCAGAGATTGCATCATGCATGAATCAGGCACTTGTGCAGTTTGGGTTCAGAAGTGGCAATGTGTTAGAGCCATCTATGGGAATTGGTAATTTCTTTGGAAGTATGCCGACACCAATGCAGGGCAGAAATAAGCTGTATGGAGTGGAGATTGACAGTATTTCGGGAAGAATTGCAAAGCAGCTATACCAGAATGCCAATATTTCTATCACGGGATTTGAGAATACTGCTTACCCGGATAACTTCTTTGATGTGGTTGTCGGAAATGTGCCATTTGGAGATTACAAGGTTTATGATCCGAAGTACAACAAATATAACTTCCGTATCCATGACTATTTTCTTGCAAAAGCACTTGACCAGGTAAGACCGGGAGGAATGGTTGCTGTTATTACCACAAAGGGAACGCTTGATAAAGCGAATCCGACAATCCGAAAGTATCTGTCTGAAAGAGCAGAACTTGTTGGAGCTGTCAGACTTCCGAATACTGCATTTAAGGATAATGCAGGAACTGAGGTAACAGCGGATATTCTGTTTTTGCAGAAGAGGGAGAGAAAGATTGATATTGAACCGGACTGGGTGCACTTAGGTGTCACCGAGGATGGCATAGCAGTCAACTCTTACTTTGCAGAACATCCGGAGATGATGCTTGGTCATATGGAATATGACACAAGAATCTATGGACAGGACAGCAGATATACAGTCTGTGTCAATGATGATGAAAACTTTAACATGTATGAAGCATTGAATAAAGCAATCGGCAATATCAAAGCACAGATGACAGATTTTGAGAGAGCAGCAGACAGTGAGGAAAAGGCTGAGGAAGTCATTCCTGCTGATCCGGATGTGAGAAACTACACTTACACATTCTTTGAAGGAAAGCTTTATTACAGGGAAAATTCTGAGATGGTAAGAAAAGAAGTATCACAGACTGCAGAAGAAAGAATTATGAAGCTGGATGAAATCAGACAGATAACAAGAGAGCTGATTGATATTCAGATGGAAGGCTGCAGTGAGGAAGAGCTTGCTGATAAGCAGAGACTTCTTAATACCAGATATGATAAATTTGTGGAACATTACGGAGCAATTACTTCCAAAGCGAACAGGATTGCTTTCAGGGATGACAGCGATTACCCGCTTCTTTGTAGTCTTGAAGATGTAAATGAGGACGGGGAGGTGAAGAAAGCAGATATGTTCTACAAGCAGACAATTAAGGCAAAGTCAACGATTGACAGGGTGGAGACTGCGGTGGAAGCACTTAATGTATCAGTCAACGAGTTTGGATATGTGAATCTTGCTTATATGCTTAGTATCTATGAGCCGGATATTACAAATGCAAAGGAAGAACTTGCAGAAAAGTCCGGACAGACAGTGGATGAGATAACTCTAAGTGACGATGCTTTGGCAGAGCTTAGAAGGGCAGTTCTTGTGGAAGAACTGGATGGACTGATTTTCCTTAATCCCGACCGCTACAACGAGAACAATCCCGATATCGGCTGGGAGACAGCAGACGAGTATCTTTCCGGAAATGTGAGAGACAAGCTTCGTGTAGCAAAGGCTATGGCAGCGGATACAGACAATCCACAGGCAGAAAGATTTGCAGGCAATGTGGCAGCACTTGAAAAGGTGCAGCCGGAGTGGATTGAAGCCTCGGATATTGATGTAAAGATTGGCACGACATGGATTGAGCCGCTTGATTATGAGCAGTTTATCTATGAGCTTCTCAATACACCAAGAAGAGCAAGGGCAGTCAGAAGCCAGTTTTACAATACAGGCATTCAGGTACACTTAAATAAGATGAGCATGGAATGGTTCATCGAGAATAAGAGCATGGATAAGCATTCAGTGGCAGCTACTAAGACCTATGGTACAAGCCGCATGGATGCTTATTCTATTTTTGAGGATACGCTGAATCTTAAAACTGTAACAGTCAGGGACAGGATTGATGACGGAGATGGCAAATATCATTATGAAGTCAATAAGAATGAGACAATGCTTGCAAGGGAAAAACAGAACATGATCAAGGAAAAGTTCAAGGAATGGCTGTTTTCAGAGCCGGAACGCAGACAGAAATATGTGGAGTATTATAACGAGACATTCAATAATATCCGCCTGCGTGAGTATGACGGAAGCCACTTACAGTTTCCGGGAATGAATCCGGCGATTGAGCTAAAGCCTCATCAGAAGAATGCGGTGGCAAGAATCCTTCTCGGAGGAAACACACTGCTTGCACACTGTGTCGGTGCCGGAAAGTCCTTTGAGATGATGGCTGCCTGCATGGAGCAGAAGAGACTTGGACTTGCCAATAAGACAATCATGGTTGTTCCAAAGCCACTTATCGGGCAGACTGCATCAGAGTTTTTAAGGCTTTATCCGTCAGCAAATATCTTAGTTGCCACAGAGCGTGATTTTGAAAAGAGCCGTAGAAAGCAGTTTGTATCAAGGATTGCAACAGGTGACTATGACTGTATTATCATGTCACACTCGCAGTTTGAGAAAATCCCAATCTCCGCAGAGAGAAAGGAGCGGATGCTTAACGAGCAGATTGATGAAATCAGCTATGCGATTGATGAGATGAAGGAGCGTAATGGAGAAAGATGGACTGTAAAACAGATGGAAAGCCAGAAGAAAAAGCTGGAGGAACAGCTGAAATCTCTATCTGATGAGAGCAGGAAGGATGACCTCATTACCTTTGAGGAGCTTGGTGTAGATTCTATCATGGTAGACGAGGCACATAATTTTAAGAACCTTGCAATTTTTTCCAAGATGAATAATGTGTCAGGTATCAGCAGCAGCGGAGCTAAGAAGTCAACGGATATGCAGCTTAAATGCCAGTATCTATCAGAGATAAATGATGGCAGAGGCATTGTATTTGCAACAGGTACACCAATATCCAATACCATGTGTGAGATGTATGTCATGCAGCTTTACTTACAGAAAGCGGCACTTGAAGAGATGGGGATTTATCACTTTGATTCATGGGCAGCAAACTTTGGTGAAGTGACAACAGCACTTGAGCTTACTGTAGAGGGAAGCGGATTCCGTTTTAAGAGCAGATTTAATAAGTTTACGAATCTGCCGGAGCTTATGAATATCTTCCGTGAGGTAGCAGATGTGCAGACCGCAGACATGCTTGACCTTGATGTGCCGGCACTTCGTGGTGGGAAGCCTATCATAGTGGAGTCAGAGCCTGACTGGTATGTAAAGCAGGTTATGGAAGACTTTGTTGTGAGGGCAGAGCGTATCAGAGGTGGTGGAGTTGATCCAAGTGTGGATAACTTCCTAAAGATTACCCATGAGGCAAGACTTCTTGGAACAGATGCAAGACTGATTGATAAGGATGCACCGAATAATCCGGATGGAAAGCTCAATAAGGTAGCGGAGAATGTCTGGAAAGAATATGAGAGAGGAAATGCTGATGTTCATATAGGCTGCCAGCTTATTTTTTCGGACATCGGCACACCGGGACCGGATAAGGACTTCACCATTTATGATTATCTGAAGGAAACACTTATCCAGTATGGTATTCCGGCAGATGAGATAGCATTTATCCATGATGCCAAGACGGATGCACAGAGGGACGCACTTTTCAAGGAGATGAGGACAGGTAAAAAGAAAGTTCTTATCGGTTCAACGGACAAGTGTGGAACAGGTGTAAATGTGCAGACACACCTTGTTGCAATGCATCATGTGGACTGCCCGTGGAAGCCAAGCTCCATTGAACAGAGGGAAGGACGAGGCATCAGGCAGGGCAACGAAAATGAAGAGGTTGCAATTTACAGATATGTCACCAAAGGAACCTTTGATGCATACAACTGGTCGCTTGTTGAAAATAAGCAGCGATTCATCAGTCAGGTCATGACAAGTAAGGCTGTGAGCCGAAGCTGTGAGGATATCGACGAGGCAACACTTTCCTATGCAGAGATTAAGGCGGTTGCCACAGGCAATCCTCTTATTCGTGAGAAGATGGAGATTGACAATGATGTCCAGAGATTAAAGCTCTTAAAGGCATCTTATGACAATCAGAGATATGGCTTGCAGGATAACTTTATGATTAAGTACCCGAAGCTCATTAAGACAGCAACCGAAAAGCTTGCCAATGTAAGAGAGGATGTAAAAGCAAGGGATAAAGAGCTGATTGATAATCCGGAATTTTCCATTACCATAGGCAAAGCGGCTTACACAGAGCGTGTGGATGGCGGAACGATGATGCTTGAAGCAATCAGCAAATGCAAGACCGGAGAGACAACTGCAATCGGTAAATTCCACGGATTTGAACTGCTTGTGGAAAAGAACTTCCTTGGCATCAATTATATGGTGCTTCGTGGAAAGACAGAGTACAAGGCAGAACTTTCCACAAGTCCTGTCGGCAGTATGGTAAAGCTGGAAAACCTGTTCAATGGACTCCATGAGAACATTGATTTCTTAGAAAAGAAGATTGAGCAGTACCAGAATGACCTTGAAGCATCAAAGGCAGAGTATGACAAGCCATTTGCGTACAGTGAGGAACTGAATGAAAAACTGGCAAGGCAGTGTGAACTGAATGCCCAGCTTGACCTTGAGAACGCAAAGGCTGTGGATGCAGATTTAAGCGGACCGGAGGAAGAAAGAGAAACAGATGACAGGATGGAATCTGCAGCAATTGTGGCAGAGGATAAAGGTGCTTATCCAGCCGACAGAGAGGGCAGAACACGATAGGAGAGTGAATAATATGAGCATAAGAAAAGTGGTCGCAGGACTACTGATTACAGCAGGGATTGCCATTATGGCAGTCCCTTTTTTCTGGCGGACAACCGGAGAAAAACAGACAGAACAGCTCATAAGTGAATTTGAGCAGACATTGGAGGATGATTACGATGAAGAAACAGATGTGGAGGAAGAGCAAACCTCCATTAGTAAAGAGGATGAAGCCATTCTTAAAGAAGGCGGTGTTATCGGCATCATTGAGATACCGGACTTAGATATCAGGTATCCGGTAATGGAAGGAACCACAAGTAAAGTGCTTAATGCCGGGATTGGTCATATAGAAGAAACAGCAGGAATCGGTGAGAGTGGCAACTGTGTGTTATGCGGTCACAATGGCAGCAGATATGGCACATTTTTTACACCGCTGAAGCAGCTATCCATAGGCGGTGAAGTGATGATAACCGACAAAAAGGGACTGAAACACATCTATGAGGTAACAGAGACAGAGGTAGTAAATCCGTATGATAACAGTATCAAGACACAGGGTACAGAAAAAGAACTAACTCTTTTTACCTGTTCCCAGAAAGGAACCATGCGTTTTGTGGTCAGGTGTATTTACAAGGAGGCGGTGATGGATGAATAAGAGATACCGGTTAGGTGAGATAGAAGAGGCAGTATCGGAAATGGAGGAGCTAATTGGACTTGAGGATGATATTGCAGAGATTGATGATGACTTTCAGATAGTCGTAAGCGGCTGGTCTGTGTATGTCGAAAGCCTGAATCTGACACTCAGACAGGGGATAGCCTGTGTATGGGATGATGAGGAAGGATTATTTATGCCTGATTTTGATGTGACTATTGTATATGAGGGGAACATCGAAACACAGGAGTGGCTCTACTATGAGCAGGACGGAATGGTTGTTACACTTGGCAACTGGCTTAATGGCAGATTGTCTTGTGAACAGATAGAACAGCTTTGGTGTGAGCTTATCATACCGGAGCAAAACAAAGAACAAAAAGAAAGCGAGGAATAGCATATGAAGTATTCAATTAAAGTAAACGAAGTAAGAGCAAAAGAGGGCAGCAATATCAAGGGATTTGCAACAGTAGTATTCGGTGATTCATTTAAGATTACCAATATTGCAATCCTTGAGAATAAGGACAAGGGAGAGCTTTTTGTATCAATGCCTAGATACCGTTCCAATGAGCGAGATGAAAGCAATGGTGTGATTTATAAGGATGTGTGCAATCCTATCACTGCAGAGTTTCGAGAGGAACTCTATACCAATATCCTTGATGCCTATGCAAGAATTAAGGAACCGGAGAAAGAGGAGACACAGAAGCAGGAGCGTACACAGGAAATGCCGAAGTTTTCCGTAACTGTGACACCTTATGAGAGGGAAGGTAGTAACATCAAAGGACTTGCACGCATTTATTTTGAAAACAGTTTCATCGTAAATAATATCAATATCGTGCAGGGTAAAGAGAAAATCTTTGTATCAATGCCTTCTTATAAGACAAAGCAGGTGGATGAGCAGGGCAAGCCAATTTATCAGGATGTCTGCTATCCGGTTACAAAGGATTTCAGGGAAAAACTTTACAATGAGATTATCTCGGAATATGAGAAAGCAAAGGATAAGAGCAACGAAAAGGCGAGGGAGAGTGCCGAGAAACATCATGGCAATCCCGATAAAGAGAAGGACAAAGAGGCAACACCCTTTCGATAATTAGTAATCAAGTTACAGGGGCGGCCAAGGCTGCCCCATATACAGAATGGAGGAAACAGAATGGATATGGAAGCAGGAAAAAAACTTACCAATGAGGAGGTCGTTTCAGCGTGTTGGCTCTGTATTTTTTTGCAGGCGCTCCGGCTTTTCTTTTATCCATACGGAGGGAAGACAATGAAGAAACAGAAAAAGAAGAGAAAGGGATTTCAGGCAGGCTCGATGCGCTGCCCTTACTGCGGCAATCCTGTCACTTATCGGAGTGCGGACGGAATCTACCATGACAACAGTAAAAATACAATGCTTTATGTGTGCAGCCATTACCCGGAATGCGATGCCTATGTCCGTGTCCATGCCGGGACCAATATCCCGGTGGGGAGCCTTGCAAACCACGAGCTCAGGAGCCTCAGACGGACGGCGCACCATTATTTTGACCAGCTGCACCAGTCCGGGATGATGAGCAAACAGGACGCTTACCAGTGGCTGGCGGATCTGATCAGTGCGCCGCTGTCGGAAGCGCACATCGGATATCTGGGTGAGTATTACTGCAGCCAGGTGATTAAGGAAAGCCAGAAGTTGCTGGAGTGGCAGAAGGCGAGGCAGGGGCGGTGCCGGTTTCAAAACATAGAAGCGCCCCTTATGCAAATGCTTTACGGACAGAAAAAAGGAGATGCCTATAATTTTGACCCGTCTGTATTTACAATGAAGCAAGCAAAGAGGAAATTCAGAAATATCTGTGTCAAGATGAAGAAATTGACCAACTGAAAGAACAAAATGCAGACGCCTATACACAGACGAGGTATTTGTATTCCACAGTGCAAATGCCCTGTTTGGGAAATACAATCGCCACATACTATTCCATCGGTGAGGATTTTCATTCCGCCTTGCTTGCAGATTTAGAAACCGCACAGGAATTTATATTTATGGAATACTTCATTATTGAAGAAGGATCTATGTGGAATCCCATCCATGAAATATTGAAACGCAAGGCACAAGTCGGCATTTCAGTCTATGTAATGTATGATGATTTTGGATGTATGGTTACACTGCCGGAACACTATTATGAACAACTTGAAAGCGAAGGGATTCATTGCCAGCCCTCTAATAAATTCACACCAATATTGTCTCATCTTCATAATAATCGGGATCATCGGAAAATTACGGTCATTGACGGGCGAATCGGCTATACCGGCGGGATCAATTTAGCGGATGAATATATCAACGCTATTGTAAAACATGGGCATTGGAAGGATACCGCCGTCCGTTTAGAAGGCGAAGCTGTACGAAATTTGACGGCATTGTTTTTGGAAAGCTGGAACTCACAGAGTAAACGCTGGCTTGAATGCAGTATTTTTATGAAGCGTTCTGCATCATATAAGCAGGCAAACGGTGTGGTAATTCCGTTTGGAGACGGCCCAAGCCCAATTTATAAGGAGAACATTGGCAAGACGGTTTACCTGAATATGATTCATTCTGCAAAATATTATCTCTACATAACAACGCCGTACCTTATCTGCGATCACGAAATTATGAATGCGTTACGCATTGCGGCGCAAAGAGGCGTAGATGTACGGCTGATTGTTCCGCATATCCCCGATAAGAAAGCAATCTTTCTTATGACCCGGTCAAGCTATAGGCCGTTGATTGAATCCGGCGTAAGAATCTACGAATACACGCCCGGTTTCATCCATGCGAAAAACTTTGTCTGCGACGATCAGTTTGCGGTCTGCGGCACCATCAATCTGGACTACCGTTCTCTTGTGCATCACTTTGAATGCGGCGCATGGATGTATGGGAAGGAATGTATTGCAGATATGAAAGAGGATTTTCTGAACACACTGGCAGTTTCAGAGAAGGTAACCGAAGAAAAAGCCAAGCTGCATCTGTGGGAGCAGTTACCCGCTGAACTGATGAAAGTATTTACACCGCTGCTATAAAAATTCGGTTTAATATTTCTTTAACAATTCCTAATTATCTCAAAAACATTCGTACACTATCATAGGCAGTGTTCAATGGATAAGCGAAAAAAACAGAAAGGAGATTTTGATATGGATGTGATTGAAACAAAGGGATTAAGCAAGGATTACGGCCATGGGCGCGGAATCTTTGATGTAACCTTTGAAGTTCACAAAGGAGAAGTCTACGGCTTTTTAGGCCCGAACGGCGCCGGGAAATCTACTACGATGCGCCATCTTATGGGTTTCTCCAGGCCCAAAAGCGGAGACGCATATATAGGAGGGAAAGACTGTTGGAAGGATCATGCCGCTATCATGAAATCAGTTGGATATCTTCCCGGTGAGGTGGCCCTTCCGGATGGTTTAAACGGCGTTCAATTTTTGGAAATGATGAAAGGCTTAAGAGGCGGCCGTGGGGAACGGATGCAGGAAATGATTGATTTGTTCCAGGTGAATCTGAACGGTTCAGTGAAAAAAATGAGTATCGGCGAAAAGCGGAAGCTGGCGGTTGTGGTCGCGTTTATGAGCGATCCGGATATCCTGCTCTTAGATGAGCCGACAAGCGGTCTTGACCCGGTGATGCAGGAGGTTTTCATCGATTTTGTTAAATCGGAAAAAGAAAAAGGAAAAACCGTTTTGCTTTCCAGCCACATATTCAGCGAGGTAGAAGCATTGTGTGACAGGATTGCCATCATCAAGGAAGGCAGGATCGTCTCTGTTACCAATGCGGAGGAAGTCAAACATTTCAAAAGAAAAACCTTTGATATTACCTTTGCGGACCGGCAGAATCTTGAGAAATTCAAGCAGACGGGCTTTGAAATCAAAGAGGAGGACAGTGGGGCGCAGATGCTCTCTGTGGCAGCGGAAAATCCACAATGCGACAAGCTGATAAAAACGCTTGTGCAGTTTGATGTGGTGCATTTTGTGGAGCATAATCAGACCTTGGAGGATTACTTTATGAACTTCTATAAGAGTGACAGGACGTTTGGAGGGATTGCACATGGAAAACATCATTGAAGTGAAGAATCTCACCAAAGATTACGGGCATGGAAGGGGCATTTTTGATTTTTCGTTTGGTGTAAAACAAGGCAGCGTATTCGGGCTTGTCGGCACGAACGGAAGCGGGAAAACCACGACCATCCGCCATATGATGGGATTCATAAAAAGCGATAAAGGCAGCGTTGCGATCCATGGGCTAGATGCATGGAAGGACGCGGCGAAAATCAAAAAGATGGTCGGATACATTCCGGGGCAGATTGATTTCCCGGATGTGGGAACCGGTACAGCGTTCCTGAAAATACAGGCCGATATGCTGGGCATGAAGGATTTTTCCTATATGAACGACCTGATCGACCGCTTCAAAATTGATATTACAGCGCCGCTGAAACGGATGAGCAAGGGCATGAAGCAGAAAATGGGCATTGTCGCCGCATTTATGGCGCAGCCGGATATTTACCTGCTGGACGAACCCTCTACCGGGCTTGACCCGCTGATGAGGGATACGCTGATCGAGCTGATTCTGGAACAAAAGGCTCAGGGGAAGACAATCTTCCTTTCCAGCCATATCTTCAAAGAGCTGGAGGATACCTGTGATTCGGTTCTCTTCATTCACGATGGCCGCATGGTGGATATCACGGACAGAAGCCTGTATGAAGCCGATCCTCGTGAAACCTATACTTTTACACTGGCGGACGAAGAAGAATATATCCTTTGCCGAGACAAGGTACAGGAATTCATAGATGGCCACCCCGATGCCGGAATCCAGTGCTGGAGAAGGCACAGGCATCACAGCTTTACCCTGAATCTTCCGGTAGCGCTTTTGAATGAGTTGTTTTCGCTGTTTGCAAGATACACGGTTACAGCGCTGGGAAGCGAGCCGTTTACGCTGGAAAAATATTATACGACAATTATTGAGAATGTGGAGGTTAAGTAAAATGATTAGTTTACCGCTTATGAAACAAACCGTGAAGTCAAACGGAATTCTTTGGCTGATTTTTACTGCTGTCCTGGGCGTGCTGCTGGCGCAGTTTGCATCGCTGGAAATGACGCAGTTCCTTCTGTTTTTGATCCAATACGGCATGATGGCAATGATCTTACCGGGCATTTACATCCTGATCAGCTCCAACAAGCTGCTGGCCGGACAGGTAGACAGAGGCTCCATGGCCTATGTGCTTTCCACGCCGAAACGCAGAAGCACCGTTGTTGCCACGCAGGTACTTTATTCTGTTGTTACTATCGTTTTGATGTTTGTCATTACCACCGTTTTGCATGGAATAATCAATGCGGCTTCTCCCCTTACGCTAGGTCAGGCAGGCATTGAGATTCCGGAACTGATGGGGGCAGAGCTGACCTTTGACATGATATTGAAGGTGAATCTTTCCGCTATGCTGGTGTGCCTTGCCATGGGCGGCGTCTGCTTTATGTTTTCAGGCGTTTTCAACCAGTCGAAATATTCCATTGCATTCAGCGGAACCTTCGTCGGCGTCAGCATTCTTGCCAATATGATGGCGATGTTCGGCTCCCTTGGCGTAGAGGCTCTGGAAAACTTCAAATATGCTTCTATCTGCACGCTATATGATTATAATTCTGTGATTGCAGATACGGATACCTGGATTATTAAAGGCGCAGTGGCGCTTGGAATTGCCGTGGTTTCCTATGCAATCGGAAGTATCCGCTTCTGCAAAAAGGATTTGCCGCTGTAAAATCACTTGGGGGAATCTTTGAGAACCGTCCATTAGACGGCCTTAGAGATTCTCTTTTTTGTCCGCAAAAACACGATTTAATATTTCTCTAACATATCGTGAACATCTTAAAAATATCAGCCCGGTATGATATGGATACAAAGCAGAAATGGCGGTATTTGTGCCTATCTTCCTTTTCATAAGTATTTTGACAAAGCAGAAAACATGGATGAGCGTTGTAGGCTCCTGTGCCATCGGTATGCTGCTGTTTATGATGATTCCGGCGTTGACTCCGCTGAATGCGACCATTATGAATCCAATCCTCTGTTTGGCTGGCGGCGCTCTGTTCAGCGTCGGACTCGGTGCATTGGGTACATTTGCGTTGGGAAAGAGCGACCTGGTTTGATGGAAGTTTCCGTTTCAAAGTCAACAAAAGATTGCGAAAAGGATGTTTTTAATAATTCCTAAACAATTCGTAATCATCGCAGAAACATACGAATTATAAAATGCAGTCAGCAAGTGAGAAATCGCGGAAGCGATCCACGGAAAATATCAAAACAAACTTTGGAGGTATGTGTTATGTCAAAGAAAAATTTTGTTACACTCATTCTCAGCACTGTCGGCGGGATCCTGTTCGCCATTGGGATGTGTATGTGTCTGCTTCCTGAGTGGAATGCATTCGCACAGGGTGTTGTGATTGCGGCAGTCGGCGCAGTTATCCTGCTCATCATGGTCATCGTCCGCCGCAAGATGGAAGGCAAGCCGGTTATTGTAAAACTCTCCGGCAAAACCATCGGCTCCATTCTGCTCGGCATTGTCGGCGCGTTGGCGCTTGGCGTTGGAATGTGCATGGTTATGGTTTGGGAGATGCTAATCCAGGGCATTTTGGTGGGCGTTGTCAGCATCGTTCTGCTGCTTTGTTTAATCCCGTTGATAAAAGGTTTGAAGTAAGGAGGCATCTATTATGAAGAAGTTTATTATTCCCGCCGCAGTTGTTGCCGTCTTGGGTGGGATAGCGGCAACTGTAACCGGTTTGATTTGTAAAAACAGAAAAGCGAGTTGTTAAGGAGGCTCATAATCATGGCTAAATCAAAAATCGTAAAGGCAAATGAGAAGATTGCCGATGGCGTCGTCAAAGGCTATAAGAAAATCGAAGATGGAGTAGTCGGTGGCTACAAAAAGATTGAAGAAGGTGTTGTAGGCGGGTTCGGGAAAATGACCGATAAGTTTGTTGATCAGTTTCTGACGCAAGAGGGCGAGACGGTGGAGGATGCTAAAAAACGTCTTGCCGACGAACAGGCAGCCCGTGAGACAGCAGCCAAAGAAGCATCGGAACAGCGTCACGCAGAAAACGCTGTAAGAATGGGTGCAGCTTCAGATATCGCTAAAGCAAGCATAGAAGCCAGCATGGAAATGGCAAAAACCAGCGTCGAGGCAAGTAAAAATGCCGGGAAGAAACTATAATTTTTAAATGTCAAATTCGGTATCGTTCCGGGAAAGACGGCATGGATAATCGGTGCCGTCTTTCCCGGATTTTTTAAAAAATTTTTGAAATCCGGAAAACGCAAACAAAACTTTAACATTTGGGTGCTATAATATATAACAATAGGGTTCCCGAAGGGGTTCCTATTGTAGAGAAAACAAAGGAGGCACATGAAGATGTTTAAGATATTAGTAGTGGAAGACGATAGAGAAATGAATCATGCTGTTTGTTCCTATCTGAATCAGAACGGTTATGAAACCGTAGGCTGCCTGAATGCAAATGAAGCCTATGATGCTATGTATGGCGGGGATTGGTTTGACCTGATTGTTTCTGATATTATGATGCCCGGTGTAGACGGCTTTGAGTTTGCACAGACAGTCCGGGAGCAAAATCAGGAGATTCCGATTCTTTTTATGACGGCAAGGGATGATTTTGCAGCTAAACAAAAGGGATACCGAAGCGGGATTGACGATTATCTCGTTAAGCCGATTGACCTTGACGAGTTGCTCCTGCATATCGGGGCGCTGCTCCGCCGGGCGAAGATAGCAAACAGCCATAAAATCGAAATCGGTTCCCTGAAACTGGATGCAGACGAGCACACCGCTTATCTGAATGATGAGGAAATTTCTCTGACGGTACGGGAATTTAATCTGATTTACAAACTGCTTTCCTATCCGAAAAAGACCTTTACCCGAGCCCAACTGATGGATGAGTTTTGGGATGGAGATACTTCGTCCGGTCTGCGGACAGTGGATGTTTATATGACAAAGCTGAGGAATAAGTTTGCCGATTGCGACGCATTTGAGATTGTGACTGTTCACGGGCTCGGCTACAAGGCGGTGGTGAAATGAAGGAAGCCGCAAATGAAAAACGATACAGGCGGATTTTAGAGCTTATCAGTCATTTTGCTATCTTCTTTTTGCTGATTGGCTTTGTGATTACCTGCTGCATTGTATTATTTCTTCATGCTGCACAGAATGCGGGCGTTGTATATACCGAAGAGAATATCCAGTTTGCCGCAAAAATCACCTTTGCAAATGTTTTGATATTGAGTCTTCTTTGTACCGCAATAGACACGGTTCGCAGATATGTTACCATTGGCAGACCGGTCAAACAGATTGTAGAGGCCACAGAGAAGGTTGTTCAGGGAGATTTTTCCGTCCGCATTGATAAGTTTAAGCTGACAGCCTCCGAAACCGGTATTCCGGTCGTTGTTGATCACCTGAACCGCATGATTGAGGAATTGTCCAGCATGGAAACTTTACGCACGGATTTCATTGCCAATGTGTCCCATGAGTTAAAATCTCCTCTTGCGGTTATGCAGAATTACGGAACGCTGCTCCAGCAAACAGATTTGCCGGAGGAAAAACGGATGGAATACGCCAAAGCCATTACCGACGCCTGCCGTGGCCTTGCAAGCATGGTTACAAACATTTTGAAGCTCAACAAATTGGAAAATCAGACGATTTATCCGGAGGCAAAGGCGTATGATTTAGGCGAACAGCTCTGCGAATGTCTGATTGGTTTTGAAGATGCGTGGGAGAAAAAAGGGCTGGAAATTGATACGGATATCGAAGAAAATATTTTCGTAAAGTCGGATCCGGAGCTTCTTTCCTTGGTGTGGAACAATTTGTTTTCCAATGCGATTAAATTCACCGATCCAGGCGGTTCTGTCTCCCTTCGGCTGAAATCGGAAGGCGCTTATGCGGTAATAGGAGTATCGGATACCGGATGCGGAATCAGCCAGGAAGCCGGAAAACATATATTTGAAAAATTCTATCAAGGAGACACTTCCCATGCCACGAAGGGAAACGGCTTAGGCTTAGCCCTTGTTAAGCGGGTGATAGATATTGCTGGTGGTGATATTTGGGTTTCCAGCGAGATTGGCAAAGGCAGCACCTTTACCGTAAAACTAAGGAGGGAGACAGGTGGAAAAACTTAAAGGTATCTTAAAAAAGATATTCTGTCTGCCGCCCTTGCCGACAGTACTCATTGCGGTTCCGGCATTTATCTTTGTTTTTGTCATACTGGGTTTGGGCGGGCATCCTCTATTAGCGTATATATCGTATGGACTTTCCGCCTATGCATTGATTATTACTGTTACGGGGATCTCCGGTATTTATAAAGGGATTCAAAAAGGGATCAGGGAAAATCCGCTGACGAAAAAACTGCGTGGCATTCCCATCGTAAGACGATATTTGGATGATGGTGCGTTCCGTGCTGAGATTTCACTGTATACCGGCGTAACAATCAATTTTGCCTATGTGTTTATCAAATTGTTTTCAGGAATTTACTATCGTTCCCTCTGGTTCGTGGCATTGGCATTCTATTATGTGTTCCTTGCCATAACACGGTTTATGCTTCTCCACCATGTACGAAGCAAGCCGGTCGGGCAGGAATATGTTTCCGAATTGAAGCGATATCGTCTTGTTGGATATATACTCTTAGTGCTGAATTTGGCTCTTGGCATAGTTGTCACCTTGGTGGTACAGCAGAACAGAGGCTTTGAGTACGGCGGATACTTAATTTATGTCATGGCAATTTACGCCTTCTACACGATGATTTTTTCCGTAATCAATGTTGTAAAATACCGCAGATACAACAGCCCTGTCCTCTCTGCCGCAAAAGCGGTGAATTTGACAGCGGCACTGGTATCCATGCTTTCATTGGAAACGGCGATGATTTCACAGTTTGGCGCAGCGGAGGATCCCATGTTTCGGCTTATTATGACGGCGGTTACTGGATTTGCTATTTGCGCATTTGTTCTCGGCATGGCTGTTTTTATGATTATAAAAGCAACAAAGAAAATAAGAAACTCTGCAATTTAATATTTCAGAAACATAACTTTATTATTTTGAAAATGAACCACATGTATGATGATAATACCAAAATCTATTATGGAGGCTGATAATCATGGAAGAAAAGAAAGAAACCTTTGAATATAACTATTCCGCAAAACAGCAGAAAGAAATAAAAACTATCCGCGAAAAATATGTGCCGAAAGAAGAAAACAAAATGGAGCAACTTCGGCGGCTGGACGCCAGCGCTACAAAGCCCGGAACGGCTGCGTCTATTATTGTCGGTGTGATCGGCGCATTATTGTTTGGTATCGGAATGTGCTGCACCATGGTGTGGATGGGGAACCTGTTCATTCCGGGCATCGTGATTGGAGTGGCCGGACTGCTTGCGATTGCGGCTGCTTACCCGGTATATACGCATATCACGAAAAAACAGAGGGAGAAGCTGGCCCCGGAGATCATAAGACTAACGGATGAACTGATGAAATAACGGATTTTCAAAGGCGGTGAATCATGGTTAAAATATTGGTAATCCGAAGCGGATCTATAGGAACAGAGGACATTTGTAATTCTCTTAAAAGCAACGGATTTGGTATTGAAACAGTAGCAGCAGAATATATAACAAAGGCGCAGCTTCGCTGTATAGCTTGTGCAATGATAATATGTGAGCGAAAGGTGCTTGAAAATAAAGAAATCCATGCGTTTTTGCAGAACTGGACCGCTCCCGTCTTATGGATTGTGGATGAAAAAGATTTACCTGCGGCAGTCTCCAACTTTCGGATGGGATTGGAGGATTATATTGTTTTGCCGACAGAGACAGCAGAGATTCTGGCAAGAGTGCGTATGTTGCTGCGCTGTGCCGGAATGGATACCGGCAGGAAGCTGACGGTTGGAGATTTGTATCTGGATGCGGATGCCAGAGTCGCTGTTGCAAACGGAGAGAAAGTTCCGCTCACAATGCGGGAATTCAATATTCTTTTTGGGCTGCTTTCCGAACCGGAGAAGGCTTTTTCCAGACAGGAGCTGATGCAGAAATATTGGGATGAGGACAGCAAGACGAATCAGCGCGCCGTTGATGTGTATATGACAAAGCTGCGAGAAAAATTCTCAGATTGCAATGATTTTAGAATCGCAACGGTGCACGGGATTGGCTATAAGGCTGTGATTACAAATGGTTAGAGAAATCCAATAAAACGCGTCATCGCGAAGCATACCCTTGGGTGCTGGCGCGTTTTGCTGGATACTTCGTAATAAAATGAGGTCAGAGGGATTCGCCGGGCGAATTTCATCTGACCATATTTTTTTGTCTTTTTTCTGAAGCATGCAGGAAATGTCGCTTTTTAATATCTCTCTAACATTTCTTAATCATTTCAAAAATACTCCAATTTTATAATGACAGCAGAACAAGGAAAGGAGCAAGAAATGCGCACAAACGATTTTAATCAAAATACGCTGATCTCTGTAGATCAGATGATGCAGGAAATGATGGAAAGCGTTATGCCAGGTGATTTGATGGTGCTTGCTGATTCCGCTGCAAATATGATGCTCGACCAGACAAGACAAATGATGGGAAATTTGGTGGGGTATAAAGAATTGATGATGCAGTACGCCTGCGCCATCAAGGAAATCCGGACAAAATTTGATGTACTCAGTACCGAATGCAGAATCCGTTATCAACGCAATCCCATCAGTTCTATCAATACTCGGCTGAAAAGAACAGCGAGCCTGACAGAAAAATTGAGCCGCAGGAATTTACCGTTTACATTGGAGAGCATCGAGGAAAACATTCACGATGTCGCAGGAGTGCGTGTGATATGTCCTTATATTGATGATATCTACACGATTGCGAACTCCTTTCTTCAGCAGGTATAAGTATTGCTTTCAATATACAGCGATAGTAGGTATAATGGAAAGTGATATTTGAGGGTACAAAAAAATCAATTTTTTTTGGTCTAGGGTTGACACGAGCAGGCGAAACCGTGCCGAATACGGATACATTAAAGCTGCTGTCGAAAGTATTTGATGTCTCAATCAATACACTGCTTGGACAACCGAGAAGATTGATCTGTCAGTGCTGTGGCATGCCGCTCGAAGATGAGATTATTGGGCATGACCGGGATGGGACAATGAATGAATCGTATTGCAAATGGTGCTATGCAGATGGCATGTATACATACAGTAATATGGATGATCTGATCGATGTTGCAGTCAAGCATATGGTGACGGATGAATTCCCGGAGGAACAGGCGCGGGAATATATGAAGGATCTGCTCCCGAAGTTAGATTATTGGAAGCGGTACGATGAACTGAGCGATGGCGGACAGTTCGATGAATTCAAACATCAGTTGATAAAAGAGATTAACGATCTTCACATCGAAGGATTATATAAGAAACGGTAATGATGAATAGAAGCGTTAGTGAAGAGCCGAGTGATCGGCTCTTTTTTGCATTTCATCTAAAAAAGATAGAATTATGATACAATCCAATGTAAAATATAAAAATACATAAAATGTAGGAATATGTATGGATATGATGCGGGGTAAAAGGCAGATTTCCATGCATCCGATATCAGAGAAGCGAATGTAGAAACAGGGAGGGATTTACAGATGAAGAAGAAATTACTGACTGTAATGATGGCTGTGATGATGGCGTTTTCATTATCCGGCTGTGGCAATGACGTCATCGTGGATGTCGTGACGAACGATGTAGAAAGCGGAAGCAATCAGGCAGATACTTCTAACTCAGGAACGGCGCAGGGAGAGCAGACAGCATCGGCACAAGTGGCAGAGACCAATCCGGCAGGACTTAAGACGATCCCGTTAGAGGATGTCAAGATCGGTGTGTTGTATATCGGCAGTGCATCCGATACATCGGGATATACGTATGCACACGAGCTTGGAATTCAGGGTATGATTTCAAATCTCGGACTTAAGGAAGATCAGGTTGTACGCAAGGAATCGATAGATGATGGTGATGATGTAGCAATCAAAAAAGCGTTGGATGAATGTATGGATGAAGGCTGCAACATTGTATTTACAACGAGCTGGGGTTACATGGAAGAGACCGCGGCCTATGCGGAGAAATATCCGGATGTTTATTTTGCACACGGGACCGGATACAAGAGCAATGGAAGCAATTTTACAAACTATTTCGGAAGAATCTATCAGGCGAGATATCTGTCCGGTCTGGTAGCGGGTATGAAGACAAAAAGTAATTTGATCGGGTATGTATCTGCGATGGGCAGCGACAACAGTGAGTGTACCGGTGGTATTGATGCATTTGCAATGGGTGTCGAGGAAGTCAATCCGGATGCGAAGGTGCTGGTGGCAGTGACGAACTCCTGGTTTTCTCCGGATGACGAGCAGGCGGCTTCCGATGCATTGATTGGCAAGGGCTGCGATGTGCTGGCACAGCATGTAGATACGACAGCTCCCCAGACTGCATCCGAGGAAAACGGTACATGGGCGATCGGATATAATTCCGATATGAGTAAAGAGACACCGGATGCAACGCTGACATCGGTTATCTGGAACTGGAGTGCGTATTACACTTCCTATGTAAACAGTATCGTAAATGCGACATATGATGGTTCGAATTATTATGGCGGTATGGACGAAAGTCTGGTCGGACTGACAGGATTATCTTCTCTGTGTGAGAATGGAACACAGGAGAAAGTAAATGAGATGCAGCAGAAGATTTTGTCCGGCGAATTCGGCGTGTTTGACGGAGAAATCCTTACCAACGATGGAACTGTGATCGGAGAAGAGGGCAAGACGCTGGATGATGCGACGATTACCGGTAAGATCAACTGGTATTATCACAATGTGGAAGTCGTAGATTGGAAATAGGGGGGATAGCCGTGAAAATATTTCGCAATTTGAAGCTGCAGTACAAGATGCTTATACTGGCTATCATTCCGGTACTCATCATGGGTATTGTAGCGATTCTCATTAGTAATACAGTCGTGAAAAATAAACTGCTGGACGATGCCAAGCAGAAGCTGAAAGCGACATCGAATGCCGTGCTTGCGGCGTATGATCAGAATGCCGGAGATTATTTTGTAAATGCGACCGGGGATGTGTGGAAGGGTGCTTACAACGTATCGCTGTCTACGCCTTTTATCGATGATATTGCTGCAAAAACCGGGATTGAGGTTACATTCTTTTACAACGATAAAAGACTTGTGACATCGTTAAAGGATGCGGACGGGAAGCGGATCCTTGGTTCTAAGGCAGGCGATTTCCTTGTGGAAAATGTCCTGCAGGATGGCAATGAGGTGTTTACCAATCGTGTGCTGGTAGATGGTACTTTCTATTTTGGATATTATGTGCCGGTGCACCAGAATAACAGTGATGAGATCATCGGTATGGTTTTCGCCGGAATGCCGGTCAAGGAGATATATGCGAGCCTGAATCTGATTACCATGATTTTTACAGTAGCAATCCTTGTTATACTTGTAATCGCGGTCATCGGATGTCTGCTTGTTTCCAGAGGAATTGCAAAGAGTATCCGAAACAGTATGGACGTGGTAAAACAGATTTCGGAAGGCAATCTGAATGTTGAGATCGAGCAGAGTATGTTGGATAGAAAAGATGAGGCGGGAGCTTTGTCATGTAATACGCAGACACTTATCGACAACTTATCTGCGATGATTGGCAAGATCAGCAACAATACCATGACCCTGAATGCATCTTCCGAGGAGATGAATGCGGCTGCCGGACAGGCAGGCAATGCGGTTGGAAATATCAACGATGATCTGCACAATATGCTGACCGGAGCTGTCGAGCAGACCGGTAACGCGCAGAATATCAAGAACAGCATTCACAATATGAATATTCATCTGGAAAAGACGCTCGGGGAAGTGGATCACCTTTCCGATGAGACAAAAGCGATGCTTGACGCCAGAAATGACGTGGATAAATCGTTGAACCAGCTCGATGCTTCGAACCAGGATGTTATGACCGAGGTTGAGAACATCCAGAAGCAGACGCAGCAGAATAATGAATCCGTGGAAAAAATCATTGCCGCAGTTAGTTACATCTCCGATATTGCAGATCAGACAAACCTTTTATCTCTGAATGCATCGATTGAAGCAGCCAGGGCAGGTGAAACCGGTAAAGGCTTTGCTGTAGTCGCAGAAGAGATTGGCAAGCTGGCAAACCAGAGTAATGAAGCATCGACAGAAATATCCGAGCTGGTGAATCTGTTAAGCTATAATTCCAACCAGACAATGGATATTATGGACAGCGTACAGGATGCTATGAATGATCAGACGAAGAAGCTGGTTGAAACTGCCAATATATTCAAGCAGTTACAGGAGCATGTATCTCATGTTGCAGATGGTGTGGATGTCATTCGTGATGCAACCGTACAGTTAGGCAAAGAAACCGATGAGATTGGAAAAGATATCAAGAACTTAAGTGACATCGCACAGAGAAATGAGGATACGGTTAAGGGAACGATTTCCTTTAGCGATGAGGTGCTTGGCACAGTAAACAGTGTGACCGAGATGTCAACGGAAGTCAGCTCATCTGCTAATGATATGGCTGGCGTGGTGTCACATTTCCGTATGTAAGAAGTAAGAATATAAATAGAAAAAGAATGTAGAAGCGTTGGTTCGGAAACGAACCGGCGCTTTTTTGCGCAATAAGCCGGAATGCAGAAATCGTGCTTGCACGGATTTCTATATGACGGCAAATGTTCATCGAGCCGACAGGCGAGATGCCGTGGTGAGCCGTCATGCAGAAATTTGACTTAGATTTTACATGGTTTGCACAGAAATATGATAGTAGAGTGGCAAATTTCAATTTTATAATAGAACAGAAATTTGAGAAAGCAATATATTCAAAGTGAGGAAAAGAATATGCCATCTACATATGCACATTACCGGATGGGGCAGGAAGTAATCAAACAGGTTTCTGCCCCTGCCCGCGACATCATTATGAAACATAAACAGCTTTACGATATAGGTCTGCACGGACCGGATATCTTGTTTTACTATCATCCGTTGGTGACGAACCCGGTCAATGCAATCGGGTATGGACTGCACGAACGCTCCGGGAAATATTTCTTCGGGAAGGCAGCTGGAATCATAGAGACGGCATCTGATAAGGAAGCGGCACTTGCCTATATCTATGGATTCATCTGCCATTTTGCCCTGGATTCGACCTGTCACGGTTACATCGATGAGAAGATTGCGCAAAGTGGCGTGTCTCACACAGAGATTGAAGTGGAGTTTGACCGGAGCTTAATGATCGAAGATGGGAAAGACCCGGTTCGACAAGATTTAACGAAGCACATCGTCCCATCTATGGAAAATGCCAGCGTGATTGCACCATTCTTCCAAGGGGCAGAACCGAAGCAGGTTAAAAAAGCGTTGAAGGGAATGATTCAGAACAATCATTTACTGCTCGCACCTTCCAGATTAAAAAGAGTGTTGATCTATGCTATACTCCGTCTGTCCGGAAATTACAAAGAAATGCATGGATTGCTGGTAAATTTTGAAGCAAATCCGGCATGTGAGGACAGTACAGCGAAGCTGCATCAGTTGTACGCTGTGGCTAAGAGCCGGGCGGTTATGCTGATTGATGCATATGGAAAGTATATGGCAAAAGAAGAGGCGTTAAATGCGCTCTATAATTATACATTCAGCGGCAAAGAGAAGGAGGCGTAGCAACGTGAAAACGAAAATGACAAAGGCTGAAAGAAACTGGGTATTATACGATGTGGGGAATTCTGCGTTTGTGTTGCTTGTCTCAACAATCATGCCGATCTATTTTAACTATCTGGCAGGAAATGCAGGACTCTCTTCGGTCGATTATCTTGCGTATTGGGGGTATGCGACTTCTGCTGCAACAATCATTGTAGCATTGCTCGGACCGGTATTCGGAACGTTGGCAGATACGAAAGGGTTGAAGAAACCAATCTTCACTGTGACGATGCTGATTGGAGGAATCGGCTGTCTGGCGCTTGGATTCGCCAGACAATGGATGGTTTTTCTCTTGATTTACATTATTGCGAAGACGGGATTTTCAGGTAGCCTGATCTTCTATGATTCGATGCTTGGTGATGTCACAACCGAAGAACGGATGGATAACGTATCTTCACAGGGATATGCCTGGGGCTATATCGGAAGCTGTGCGCCATTTGTATTATGCCTGGGAATTGTGCTCGGCGCAGGGAAGATTGGAATCAGTATGGAGCTTGCGATGATGATTTCATTTGCGATTGTTGCGGTCTGGTGGATCGGTGCAACCATTCCGCTTCTCAAGATCTACAAGCAGAAACATTACGTGGAACGGAAGCCACGGGCGATTCGGAACAGCTTCAAACGTCTGGGTGTCACCTTGAAAAATGTGAGAAACGAGAAGAAAATTTTCCTGTTCCTGCTGGCATTTTTCTTCTACATCGATGGCGTCTACACGATTATTGATATGGCAACCGCCTATGGAACCGCGCTCGGATTTGACAGTACGAAACTGCTTCTGGCACTGCTTGTCACACAGATCGTAGCATTTCCTTTTGCAATCATATTCGGCAGGTTAGCCAATTGTTATAAAACAGAACGACTCATCACGATCTGTATTAGCGCATATCTTGGCATTGCCATATTTGCCATCTTCCTGAAGGAGCAGTGGCAGTTCTGGATTCTGGCGATTCTGGTTGGCATGTTCCAGGGCGGGATTCAGGCGTTGTCAAGATCGTATTTCGCCAAGATCATCCCACCGGAAAAATCAGGCGAATATTTCGGACTGATGGACATATGCGGAAAGGGTGCATCCTTCCTTGGAACAACTGTAATCAGCCTGATCTCGCAGGTGACCGACAAGGTGAATATTGGCGTAGGCGCGATATCCCTGTTCTTTGTCCTTGGAATGATCGTGTTCCGGATGGCAACCGCGGAAGAAAAGGGAGAAGAAAAGAAAGTGAGGATGAGATTCGGGGAAGATGGGGTGTCTTGAGGGGGAAGAAAATAGTATGTAGGGATGTTTAGAGGGAGTCGAGAAATCGGCTCTTTTTATTTATGAAATTATAGCGTAATATAAAATCTAATGATATTTAGAGGAATATATTGAAAGTATGGACATATGGGAGGTTGTCATGGCTGATTTCAGTAAAAAAAGAGTGCTTGTACCATATAAAATATTAATCAAGAATACAGATGAACAGCATTCAATTTCTGTGCAGGATATACTTACACATATGGAAGAAGAGGGCTAGTATATACAAAGAGAGTGGATAAAGAAATTATCCCCTTAAGCTTGCCGAAAGAAATAAAGGAATTTTTTGGTGGATGCTATTTATCTGCCACGCCAGGATAAACACGTAGATTGCATACTTCAGCAATGAAGGGGGTATCGGAGCAAATTGCGACATATAAAAAGGTATAATACTACGGTCTTGCTGTGAATAAGGTTTTAGAGCTGAAAATATTGAAAGATTATGTGCAATCACTTCGTTTCTTGATTTTGAACCGGAGTGATTTCTTTTTGCACAGATTGAAAAATTTACGTTTTCATGATTCACGTTCTTTATATCTGTTGGAAAAACAATGGAGGGTTGATATGGTGGTCACTTAAAAAATAGTTCATTTAATGATAGAAAAATATGACGAATTTACAGTTTTCAACAGGAGACTGCCTTTTCTGCAAATATGTCATATGGTTGAAATGTAACGGGTAGATTTCTCTCAAAAGCATAGAGAGTATATGCTGTGTTTTGAAATGTTAAATTAACTATATTCAAAATCTGTCCCAAATGAATTGACATTTGTCCCATGCCCGGGTATAATAATATCAATATGTAAGATCATTCGCATGAAAGGAATAAAACCATGAAAAAGCAAAGTATTATGAATTTGGTTAGATATCATGTTGAAAAGAATGAGGAGGCTTTTATTTCTGAGGTTGCTGAGATAGCAAAAGAGTTTGATCAGAGCGGGGATTCTGCAATGGCAAACTATCTCATGGAATTAGTGTCCAGTGCAAATTATTATGTGCCGCAGAGTTCGTACAAGAATCTGTACTATTTAACAAAAGTCGATTATACAAATACATCTTTATTGTTACCGGAGATTATTGAAGAAGATATCTTGGGAATAACCAGGGCAATTAGTCAAAAAGCAGATTTAACTAAATTCTTGTTTTATGGAGCCCCAGGAACAGGTAAGACGGAATCCGCATATCAAATAGCACGTATTTTAGGAAGAGATCTTTTGAGGGTTGACTTCGAACAACTCATAGATAGTCGGCTTGGAGAAACAGCTAAAAATGTATCAATTTTGTTTGATGAGATTAATCATCTTGCATTTGGAAAGATAATTGTATTGATGGATGAAATTGATGCATTGGTTCTGGATCGGGTTAATACCAATGACTTGAGGGAGATGGGAAGAGTCACTTCTACCTTTATAAAAGAATTGGATAGATTAAATGAAAATGTCGTCATAATTGCTACTACTAATCTATTTAGTAACTTTGATAAAGCAGTTGTCCGAAGATTTGATGCCACAGTATCTTTCGATAGATATTCAAAGGAAGACCTGATTGAAATAGCTGATGCAATTCTCTCTTCGACACTAAAAAAGAATGCTAACTCAAAACAGGATATGCGTCTTTTTAATAAAATTCTTAAGAATATGGAAAGTATACCTTTTCCAGGGGACTTAAAACAGATTATTAAAACTTCGATAGCTTTTTCAAGTGAAGCCAATGAATATGATTATCTAAGAAAGATATATTTTGCACTAAATGATAATAAAGAAATTGATATACAAAGACTTAACGATGAAGGGTATACAACAAGGGAAATAGAAATATTATCACGTATTCCAAAGAGCAGTGTATCAAGGAAACTGAAGGAGAGCTAAAATGAATCCGTTACTTCAAATAAAACTTAGATTCACAGGAGAAAAGAATAATCAGAAGCCTGGTGCAAGAAACCTGCGTGCTAGAGCAGAAACTTCAACCGAAAAAATTGATGAGCTTATTGATAGTTTACGGGCGGTTCTCAGGTTTTATAAAGATAATCCACGTATTACTAACGATGTTATGATTGATGTTTGGTATAACGACATTATTGCAAAGTCCAATCGCGTAAGGGAATTATTAAAACCAAGTAGGCATTCTACAAATGATACCGTGGTTGGGGCAAGGTTTTCGGATGCCCCTGAGGGAGAAGAAAACCATATTATAACGCATTATGTTGATGAAAAAACAATCAATAAAACTATAGAAGAGTTACAGGTTGCAAAGGAATTTCTGCTTAACAGATTAGGCGGGAAAGCTACGCCTATGAATTTTACGGAACCTAACAGTAATATCAATTATGAAGGATTTTCGATTGGGAAAGGAAAGCTTCGAGATATAATTATAGATTGTTCCGTTGTAGAAAAGTTTGATGTCCCTCGTGTTACATCAATTCCTGATAGAGATAAATTTTTAATTACTTTTTACAAGTCAGAATTGTCTTTAGCGCTTTTGCTTGAAAAACTGAGAGTAGATGATACTCAATTGCCATACACGGCATACGGAGACGATACTATTTCAGTTACAAGAGATTTGTTTGAAATCATAAACGACAAGGTTCCATATATGATTTCCATGATCTCAACGGATATATCTTCAATTAGATTAGAGGATATATCACCGAAAAACAGGGATGAGCATGATATTCCTGATCCGCAAAATGAGCCGGTAATTGGCGTTATAGATACATTTTTTGATGAAAGTGTGTATTTTAGTAAGTGGGTAGACAATAAAGATTACATAAGTGATTTAGAGAAATATCAGAATGATTTAAATTTGAGAGACCACGGAACGGAAGTCACTTCAATTATTGTTGATGGCCCTAGGATGAATCCGTGGCTTGATGATGGATGCGGCAGATTTAGAGTTCGTCATTTTGGTGTTTGTTCTAGCAGGATATCTACAATTCGACTTGTAAAAAAAATCAAGGATATAGTGAATGAGAATCCAGACATTCATGTTTGGAATCTATCATTAGGAACAGATGATGAGGTTTCAAAGAATTTTGTATCATTTGATGCTGCGGCGTTAGATGAAATACAGGCAAAAAAGAATGTTATTTTTGTGGTTGCTGGAACAAATGATAACCGTAAAATACAGGAAGGAATCTTAAAAGTTGGCGCACCTGCGGATTCACTAAACTCTCTTGTAGTAAACTCTGTCAGGAGAGATGGGCAACCGGCAGGATACTCCAGAAAGGGAAATATTCTTTCTTTTTACAATAAGCCTGATGTCTCTTATTATGGCGGAGATTACAACGACAGAATTACTGCATATACATCTTATGGCACAGATGAGGTATACGGTACATCATTTGCTGCACCTTGGATCAGCAGAAAAATGTGCTATCTGATAGATGTGATGGGTATGCCAAAGGAGGTTGCCAAGGCATTAATAATTGATTCTGCGGCTGCGTGGGATTATAAAACTATGTCGAAAAATAGCAAGTCCATTATGGGATATGGAGTAGTACCTGTTGATATCAGAAAGATAGTAGAAACTGAGAGCGACGAAATTCGATTTGTTGTTTATGGAACATCGGATTCTTACCGCACAGCTAACTACGCTATTCCGGTTCCGAAAGATGATGATAATAAGTACCCTTATATTGCAAGAGCAACCCTATGTTATTTTCCAAAATGTTCTAGAACTCAGGGGGTGGATTATACAGATAGAGAGTTGTCTTTGAAGTTTGGCAGAATCATTGATGATAAAGGAAAAATCAATGATATTAATGATAATGTACAGGATGATGCTGATAGTAGGATGGACGAGAGGCAGTCAAGGAAAGAATTCCGTAAATGGGATAATACAAAGTTTATATCTCGAATAGTTAAGAACAGCAATAAACCCGTGAAATCATATGATGACCGTTTGTGGGGGATTTCTGTAACATCTAAGGAAAGACTTAGTACACAAATGAGGTCTCCGCTAAATTTTGGTGTTGTTGTTACTTTAAAAGAGATAAACGGTATTAACAGAATAGAGGATTTTATTAAATCTTGTATCCTGCGTGGTTGGATTGTTAATAGGATAGATGTTCAAAACCAGTTGGACATATATGCATCTGGTCAGGAAGAGATACATTTTGAGTAGATTTGTAAAACAAAATTATTTAGGACAATTATTGTCTGTAAGAGATGATGCTTTTTGAAGTTTTTAATATAATAGCCTGTTATGAAAACTATATGAGCAAGCTAAAAAGACAATAGGAGATAAGTGTATGAAACCAGGAAAATTTTTAGAAAGTTATGTGCAATTTGTATATCAAAAATTGTTAGAGTTTTTAGATGAAGGAGCATTAGTATCAACTAATTTATTAATACAAGGAAAATCAGGAGTAAAACATGAATTTGACGTGTATTATGAGTTTCAACATCTGAATATTAAACATCGTATAGCCATCGAATGTAAAAATTGGAATACTCCAGTTACTAAGGGTGAAGTAGGAGAGTTTGTTGCAAAGCTTAATGATTTAAATAATATTTCAGGTGTGATGGTGGCTAAATCAGGATACCAATCAGGGGCAAGACAGTTTGCGGAAGCAAATGGTATTCAATTAATGGAAGAAAAAGACTTACCATCTTTTACAGACATAGTTGCTGGAGTGGTTAAAAAAGCGTTTCTTCCAGATAAAAAAGTTAAAGGAGAGCCTTTTTGGACATTGATGGAAATACAAAATGGAAAAACAACAGGAACATATTATGCTTTACCTGGCGAGGAGAAACCAATAGTTCCTTTTTTTTATTCACAGGTTATAGCAGAAAAGTTACGTAAGAAATTACCCGATGGATATTGTTATGAAGTGAGAGGGGTTTCCCAATATCAATTAAAGGGATTTATTGCTCAAATGGAGGTATTAGGCGTACAAGCAGCAATATATTATGATCCTTTTTGGAAAGAAGATGAAAAAAATATAACATTTGCAATTATTCCAATTGAAAAATTGAGGGAGGAATATGTATACATATAAATTATACTATTGTGATATTTATAGAACGAATCAAAAAACTTATGTCTGTGAGTGAATAATTAATATATTTCTTTGAAGGAATAGACGTGGTAATTGGAAAAAAGAGAAGAAAGCATTGCAAGTATGTAATTTGTTTGCACATGGATCATATGCTGGTGATAATATTGATTATGAAGAACAGTTTATGACAAATCAGGTGTATGAGTGTATATTACATAGAGTAATATTAAAATTGTTAAAATACGAAGGAAATTATATTGACTATGGGGTTATTGGCTATCCGGAAAAAAACATTAACTGTCCAAGCGGAAGAGAAGTTAGTGAAAACTCTTAGTTGTAACCCATTCCATTTTACTACTAACAGGTAGTAACAACATGCAGGGTTCTGCTCTGATTTGTCACATCCTGTAATTTTAGAGCATATCACCATAATCCCAGAATTTCTTGTAAAACAAGGGCATTCCGGTGCAATTCAAGGAGAAATAAAACTATGATAAAAATACTTTTCATCTGCCACGGCAGGTCAGTTGGATAAGAATGTACTATGGCGCAAGGTGGGGCAGAACTTGGCATAATGTGCCGGAAACACTGATAAATACTACGGTTTAGACTACTAAGGCATAGGTCTGGTATGGCGATGAAGCCAAATAAACAGCCACTATTCGTTAGTAGTAATCTACTACGAAGGGAGTTGTTGTGCTATGTATGTGACTCTATTAAATCGGCTGTTGATAACTTAAAAGAAAGAAAATATAATAAAGGATATAAATGGCGATGTTATTTGCGTTATAGAAGTAAAGAGGTGAATGTTTTGAGAAAAAATTTTGCTCAGATTTTGAAATCCGCCAATATAGATCTTAAGGCAGAATATCAAAAACTGTACAGTATGTTATTTGACAGAAGTATACAAGTATCAGCATCTAAAGCAATCTCTGCATTTGATGAAATGAGTGATTGCTTTGCTGGATTCTATTTTAGAGGAACATGCCTGTCTATAGAAGAGTTTAATGATTTGCATGGTTTTCATTTTGATAGAGATCCAGAAGATTTCAGCATCGATAATCTTGTTACGTTGTGTGAATATATACATAATATGCTGATGGGATACCAGAGTGCGACACATAATAACATTGGATTTAATTATATGCCATTGCAGTCACAAGGAATAAATATACAATTCTATTTTATGCAAATAGCAACTGTAATCGAAAAAATAGGATTTATGCCGGCTACTCAAGATGGTTTTACTATTTTTGTAGAAAAATCACCGGCTGCAGTTGCAGTTGCTGAAAGTGAAATGATTCCAGAAGAGTTATCGTACAAAATCATTTCTTATAATCACCATTCAATGCATGGAAATATTATTGAAAAGAAAAATGTAATACTTCAATTAGCAGATTTACTTGAAGCAAAAAGGGAAAAATTAACTAAAATTGACAGAGATTATTCAAGTGATTTGTTCTATGCATTTAATAAGTTTAATCTTAGACATAATAATATAGATCCTGATTTATCTAGCAAATATGTTCCTGCGATTGCTGAAATGAAAAGTGATGAATTAGAGCCATGGTATGATGAAGTTTATCAAATGTGCTTGTTGGCATTTCTTCGTTTGGAGCAAGATGAGCGAAAGATAGAATTTGACGAATTAAAGAAAAGAATTGAACAGAAATAATCAAGATGGTTTATAGTACATTACTATAAGCCATTTTTTGAAACACAAAAGATGAACATATGTTCTAAAAACGCTTGACTTTTTGTATTACAATAAATATAATTAGTCTAAGAGGTGATGAAATGGCGAAGATAGGAAGACCAAAGGGTGATAAGAATTTAGAATATGTGTATACAATAAGATTAGACGAAGAAACATATAATAGATTAGAAACATACTGCAAAATGTTGAACATGCATAAATCAGAGGTTATTAGAGATGCTATTAATGAGAAAATTAGAGAAAGGGGAATGAAGTATGAGTAATGTTTATGTGCTTGTTGAGGAACGAGAAAATAGTGTAGCTTGTAGAATACATGGTGTTTGGAACAGTCGAGAAAAGGCTTGCCAAGAGATGATGAAAATGGTAAAGGCAAATGAACTTTTTTCAGAGCAAAGTATAGTGAATATTGAAGAAGGAAATGCTGAAAGTGATCCTGATTACTGTGAGGAGGAACTGTCTCTTATACACATCTCCGAGCCCACGAGACTCGACGTCATCTCG
>ERZ1027233.116-NODE-116-length-35430-cov-8.239915_pt1 | contig 35430 bp, 30 predicted proteins | sample MGYA00519244_ERZ1027233 | MGnify/ENA primary metagenome ERZ1027233 (study PRJEB26926, sample SAMN06164469) | human gut metagenome | biome: ENVO:00009003; feature: ENVO:2100002; material: ENVO:00002003 | host: Homo sapiens | place: USA | collected 2012 ... | reverse complement strand
GTTTTGCGCCAGATAATACCCAGTAGGATATGACGCACAGCATCATATCACTGGGCAAGGCGTTCCCCCTTGACTCCCTTCAAAGGGCTGCGGTCTCGCCTGTCGGCTCGGTCGGTGCTTCAAAATACCTGCGGCCTTTTGAGGTCGTCACTGGCGACCCGCACCTCTGCACTCTTGCTCCGGACAAGCTGTCCTGAACGGACAGCTCGTCCGGCTCCGATGTAACTAGAACTGACAAATTCGTCCGTTTTCGTAATCGTATAGCACAAAAAGGCGGTCATCTGCACCCATGCAGACAGCCGCCTTTGGTTTTATGCCGTATTCTATTTGTCAGTCTCTGAAAATCTTATCCAGTTCCCTTTCCATGGTGCCCGCCTTGGCGAATTCCAGCGTATCCGCCTGACGGATATGGTGGGCGGTAATGCCGTGATCCTTTGCAAAACCCAGAATGTAGCTGATGGCAATGCGGTAGATGATCTCGGTCGGGGCAAGCCCGTAGACCTGCTTGGCAAAGATATGTTCCAGCCGGGCGTTATCGTTCGGGAAGGTTTGCCGCATCTTCTCGCTGCGGTAAAGGCGCTTGACGATCTCCGTAATGTACAGGCCGGACTTCATGTAGGAATCCAGGAAGGTCTTGCCGGGGTCATCGAAGCAGCCGGGGTTTTCCTGCTCCAGCAGGTCCACCATCTTTTTCACCACCCACTTTGGAGTGAAGATCTGGTTGGTTTTCTGGGGCGGGATGTAGTCGAAGATATCCTCGGTGCGGCTCTCGTCAAAGTAATCTGCCAGCTTGACCTTCAGGTTCAAGAACTCCTTCACCGAATCGTCAAACACCACCGGGTCGAACAGGTGGCCTGCAAAATGCTCCTCCTGTCCGGTGGCTTGGTTGATGTACGGTCCGCCGTCCCGCAAAAAGCGGAACTGTTCCAGCGTGATGCTGGTGACCTCCTGAAAGACCTTGTCCGGGATGATTTGGTCAAAATTTGCCAGCGTCACATTCTCGTCGCCGTAGGCCATGAGAAAGGACGGGATGGTGCGGGAAAAGCCCCGGAGATGGTCACGGACAGTGTCCTCGTAGCCCTTTTTCTCCTGCTCCTTCTGGTTGGTCTCCACGGTGCGCACGATGGTCTGCTGCATTTCCTGCGCCGTCTGCTGGATGGTGGATTGCAACGTCTCCATCAGGGCGGCGGTGCTCTGCTGCTGCTTTGCGTCGAACTCCCGGTTCACCTGCTGGCGCTGCTGGGCAGTGGTGCAGCCTTGCAGCTGCTGGGTGCGCTGGGTCTCCAGCTGGCTCTGGTCGATGCGGTAGTTGTCCACCACCTTGTTCACCGCCACGTCCATTTTGGCTTTGGCAGTGCTCTCAAACCGCTTCTGGTCGGACAGCTTCAGGTCCCGCCCATACTCCTGCTTTGCCTGCTCCACCATAGGGGTGATGATCTCCTTGGTGATGCTCTTTTTCAGGGGTTCCAGATGCTCTTCTTTGGCAGGAGCCGGGGCATCGGTCAGGTCTTGCAGGGCGGTGTCCAGCGCCGGGGTGCTCTCGTAAATTTTTTCCCCGAACACATCCGCTGCCTTGCCGATGACGTAGCCCTCGTCCAAATCCACCTCGCCCTTGTCGTTCAGGGAGAGGTCTGCGCCGGTGTCCGGGGTGATCTGGATGGGCTTTGCCTTGGCTTCGCTTATGGGCTGGAAGTTTTGCAGAATGTCCAGCACCTCCTGCGGGGCACTGAACACGTTGGAAATATTCTGGAACAGGAAGTTGCTCTGGAAGCCCATCCGCACCACTTCCTTGGACTTGATCTTCCGGGGGATGCTGAGGACTTTTTCCGCATCCAGCGGGATCATCTCCCCTTCCTCGTCCTCACCAATGACCGGGAAGAAGTTGAGCAGATTCTGGATGTGCGCCTTGCGCTCCTCGGTGTCGCCCTTGCCGCTGGCGGTGTCCTGTGAAAGGTCGTTGGCGAACTGCTCGTAGATCAGCAGGGTGCGGGCGGGGTCAAAATCGAACACATAGGCGTTCTCTTTGCGGCGGAAGGTGCCGTTTTCGTGGAAAAGGCAGGGGTTCTGGGCACGGAACGCCGCCTGCATATACAGCGCCGGGCTTTTCAGGTTGGAGAGCATCAGCACTGCCGACCACTCCGGGATGGTGACACCGGTGGTCAGCTGCCCCACCGACAGGGTAATGGTCTTTTCGTGGTGTGCAATGGCGGCTTTTACCCGGTCAAAGCTCTTCTGGTTCTCGTCCGTGTCGTCCAGCTTGCCGTCACCGGCGGCAAGGATCACCTCATAGTCCCGGAATACCGGGTGCGCCTGCAGCTTTTTCGCCAGCGCTCTGGCACTGTCCACCCGGTTCAGCAGCCAGAAGGTATGCTTCAACTCGGCACGCAGCTCCGGGGTGGAAAACGGAAATTTGTTCTGGGTAGTCATGGCATCCAGAAAACGGTCTACCTCAGCTTCGTGCTCAAAGCTGCCGCTGGGTTTTACCTTGAAGAACTCGTTCAGGTCAAAGGCAAATTCCTGCGTTTCGCCGTCGATCTCTACCCCCTGCTGGATCTCGTCCCGGATGATCTCGGACATCTGGTAGGTGTAAAGGTTGAGCATGGGGAGGTTTGCGTAGGGGTTCTGCTGCCCCGGTGCGCCCTGCCAGTTCCGCTTGGCGGCCTGCTCGTCGGCGTAGGTCCAGTTGAAAATAGCATCCCCGGCAAACTTGTCATTCGCCAGCGCCTTGAAGGGCGTGCCGGACAGGTGCAGCGTGAACTTGCGGCGGATGCGGTCAAAGGCAAGGTCGGTCTTGTAGGTGTCCACGCCCTCGTGGGCTTCGTCGATGACCAGCACATCCCAGTTCAGCTCGGTCAGGTGGCGCAGCTTGTCGTACTCGCCGCCGAAATACTTGGAGCCTTTCATGTCCTGCAAGCTGACGAACTCGATGCGCTTATACAGTTCCTCGCCCTGTGCGGCGGCATCCAGATAGTCCTGCTCGTCCAGCACATGGGGCTGCCCGGTAAGGGCATCCACATGGCTGACAAACAGATAGCCGGACTCCCTGCCCAGAAAGCGCACATAGTCGCTGTACCAGCTGTTGGCGATGGCAGGGCGATTGGTAACGATAAGCACCGTCTGTGCATCGACCTGCTTGCAGAAGTCGTAGACGGAAAGGGTCTTGCCAAAGCGGGGCTTGGCGTTCCAGAGGTATTCCCCGCCGGGGTGGCTCTGGTAATAGATTTTGGTGTCGTGGACAGCCCTTGCCTGCTCCTCCCGCAGGGTGTAGGCGATGGCGGCATCCAGCTGCACGCGCCCCCGGTTCATGCGGAAATCCTGAAAATACCGCCGGGACTGCTGCCCATCCAGATGGAACCACTCGTTTTTGCGGTCGTTCTCCACGTTCAGCTTGCGGAGGTAGGCGTGGAAATCGTGGTCGGTGAACACCTCACCGCTGCCGTCATCGTAGACGGCATTGCCCCGCCACTCCTCGTGGAACAGCACATCGGCGGTGTGAGTCTGCTGTTTCAGGCGTTTGTCCACCGATTGCTCGGTGTAGCCGATCTTCGTCCAGCCGTTGTGCCGGGCAATTTCCGGGGTGGTATAGGCGTAGATCATGGGCACCACCTGCCGGGCAGTGCGCAGGGTTATGCCAGCCATTATGCCATCTCCTTTACATGGGTCTCGATAAATTCGATCTCATCTGCGGTCAGGTCATACTTGCGGTAAAGCTGCCGGTCAATCTCCGCCACCGACTTGCTCCAATCAATGTCGGAATGAGCGGTAAAGTCTTGAAGGGGGATGTATTTCCATTTATCCGGTGTAATATCTTGTGTAGTTTTTAAAACACCCAATAACGCCCGTGCAAATTTTGTTTTTATGTATTTTAACGCTGCATCCATCTCATACTCGGAATCTAGGATACCAATGCTCAAAAAAGTTTCAGTCGAACCAACTCCGGGAGTTGCCGTGATGGGTGACGATATTACTTCTCCAAACGCACCTATTCCATTTGCTTTTGGAATGAACAGCTTGAATTTATCAAGGTTTTTCACCTTGTTGACATAATCCCTTCTCACATACTTATAGGCACGTTCATTGTTTGTTCGTCCTAAGATTCGGATATAATCGTTGCCATCCGTTGGCTTTACATCAAAAAATATTTGCGGCAATCGGTCAAATATATTTGTTGCCATATCGTAAGCATGGCCCTTGCTCAACTGACCGATTGCTTCTGGATGATCCTCGTGCATTTTGTCGGTCAATCTATATGCTGTTCTCGTCACCACAATATTGCTTAACGAAATAAAATCAGCCGTTTCTGTGACCTTATGGAGAATCGCATTCAGTTTTGCATATTTAGTAAACACTCCGATTGCGCCAAAATCCGAGCAGCTATCCCTATATGAAACAACCACTCCTCCTTTAATGTCAGTATTCGGGAAAATCGAGCTTGCATCAGCTTCATAGTGCAAAACCTTAAAGTGCGGGTCACTCAGCATCTTCTCATTCCATGCCTTCGGCGTAGAGCCAGCATTGAACAAAAAACGTGCAGGGTGAATCATTTCCACCTTATCTGCAATTTCATAAGACGCATCCAGAAATTTGTTATATACTGGCGGTGCAAAGCCTTTGTTATCGCCAAGGGTTTCATCCTGATACGGCGGGTTTCCGATGACATAATCAAACTTCATGCTGGTACTCCCTTCATGAATGGTTTCAAAGTTCTGGGCGGTTCCATGGCTGCCCTTGCGCCAGTTTTTCACTTTACAGGATACCGTGGGCGGCTGCGGCTCTGCCGCCCCGAACATGGAAAAGAGGTCAAGCTGTTCTGTCTCCGGCTGGGGCTTGCCGCCGGGCACAGACAGGTGCAAGCCGTCCATTTGCCACAGGTTCCAGCTGATAATGTTTGCGATGAGTTGCAGTTCCTCTTTTGTGGGTTTGCGCTGCCACCGGGCTTGCAAGTGCTCTGCATAGGTCAGCAGCAGGTTGACCCGCGCCAACAAAAGATTATCTCCCTGATACTCGTAGCCGTAGGTGGACTGCACCGCATGGGTGGCATATTTGCGCCACTCGTCCTCTGTGGCGGCGTTCTCGCTTACCACACGCAGCTTGCGGTCCAGAATGCCAATGCGCCGGGCTACCGGGATCATCTCGCCGGTGGCGGCATCGTACCGGGACGCCAGAAAGGGGGCTTCGCCGCAGGTCACCTCCAAGCGGCGGCTCTGCACATACTGCACCCATGCCGGGGTCTTGCCCTTGCAAGCCGGGAACTGCACCGGCGTTTCCACCGTCTGCCAGCCTTGGGGCAGCTCCACCGTGAACTGCCCGGCGTTCTCCTCTGCCCCCAGCGCACCGAACCAGTCGGCGTCCAGTGCGTTGTTCATCTTGTTGCAGACCCATGCGGGGCTGAACACCTCGCCTTTTTTGCGGGTGCGCTGCTGCTGGGTGTCGGTCTGCTTCATCATCCGGGGCAGCACCACCTCGTAGTGGGTCAGCCCGAGCTGCTGAGCGGTGATCTGGGATCTGTCCGTCACTGGCTCGTACATAACCGTTTGCAGTTCCTCCGGCGGGTCGGTTGCCCAGATGATGTTTTTACCGGTAGATTTATCTTTTAGTAGCGTATCCAGCACCGCCTGCACTTCCGGTGCGTGAAAGTCGATCAGTTGTTCCAACGGGGATTCCCTCGCTTTGTCTTAGCGTTGCGGCGGAAGTAGTATTTTTGTACTAGTTCCGCTCTATACTAGTATTATACAGCTACCTTTTGCCTTGTCTAGTATTGTGCAGCCACTTTTCGTCAAAAGTAGGAGTGATTCATATACTAGTAGTAAGGAAAGGTGGTCAAGCTATGCTTGGGGAACGATTGGCAGAACTCCGCAAACTAAATGATGACACACAGCAGACTCTTGCGGACAAACTTGGTATTTCCGTTTGGTCTGTCCGTGCGTGGGAACAGGGAAAGAGCTACCCCTTCAGCAATGTGCTACTTGCCATCTGCAAGCTCTACGGCACCTCCGCCGACTACCTTCTGGGCTTGACCGACTACGATCCCTCCGACGAACACCGCAAGCAACAGCAGAAGCTAACCCACGCCGAGCAAGACGAAATGCACAACTACGAAGAATATTTGTTGTGGAAACGAAACAAAAACAGCCGCACAGCGAGACCGTGAGGGGTCAAGTCGCTGTGCGGCTGTTGCTATAATGGCTATAATGGGTATTATTAGTATTATTGATTTATGAGAAATGTTGTGGTAAAATCAAAATGGTTAATTGTATAGATAAGGCAGGTGTCTTCCTTGATTAAAAAAATCAGTGTAGTAAAATACCGCAAATTGGAAAATCTGGATTTTTCGTTCTCAAAAAACATTAATGTCATATCAGGCACAAATGGCACCTGTAAAACCTCGCTGTTGCATATGGTAAGTAATTCTTTTCAAGCAGTCACTCAAAGATGCGACTGGGTGTCCGATAAATCTTGTTTGGAAATTATAAAACAGGTGAATAGCCTGACAAATCCAAAAATTGAATCTCTAACCAAAGGCGATAAATTGCACAACGATCCGGCTAATGGGATAAAGGGAACAATTTATACTGTAGAGTATTACGGAAATACCTCTATTGAATTTAGAAAGCATAACTCCAAACTGAATAATCGATATGCTGTTAAGCCATGGTATCGTCCCGGTACATCTGAAAAACTACCCTTTTGTCCGGTCATTTATTTAGGACTGGCACGGTTGTATCCGTTTGGTGAATATCTTAATGATGAGGCGGTACGAAGAATCAAAAAGAGCCTTCCAACTGAATATCAAGAATTTATTTCAGGAATATACAGCAGTTTGTCTGGAATCAACATCTCTTCCATGAGTACTCAAAAAATGGGAGATATAAAAACACGTGCGGATTTTGAAAGTGACAAAGAAGGAATTGACTCTAATACCATTTCCGCTGGAGAAGACAATCTTTTTATTATTATTTGTGCATTAGTGTCTCTAAGATATTATTTTGAAAAAATTACAAGTACGAGGGATATTGAGAGTATTCTGCTAATTGATGAATTTGATGCTACTCTCCATCCTTCACTACAAAATCGCCTGTTAAAGATATTTAGGGAATATTCTGAAAAATATAAAATTCAAATTATTTTTACTACGCACAGCTTATCAACGGTTGAAGTAGCTTTAAAGAATAAAGATAATGTCATTTACCTGATTGATAATGTATCTAATGCCCTTATTATGGATTCCCCGGACATTTATAAGATTAAACGACATCTGTCTGGAATTACAGGCGATGATATTTATTTAAGTAAATCTATTCCTATTTTTACAGAAGACGCAGAAGCTCGGTTGTTTATGAGAATTCTATTTGAGTTCTATGAAGAAACCTATCCGGAATTTTCAGGCGTTTGCAGATTTTTTCACCCCGTTGAGGCTAATATTGGGTGTAAGAACTTGATTTCAATTTTTAGCGATTCCTATCTATTGCAAACAACAATGCGGTGCGCTTGTGTTCTCGATGGAGATCAAGAGTCAAACGTTGATTTCAACAAATATATTATTGCGCTACCTGGAAATGATTCTCCGGAGCATGTGATTATGAACTATGCGCAACAGATTTACAATAGTGACTCTCCTTTCTGGACAAATTCTGTTATTCTCGATTTGAATTATGGAAAGGCGCATTTCAGAGATGATGTTAAGCCTGACATTGACAGCATCGAGGAAGAATTGCAAAGATTACACAATTCTAATCAAAGCACCCATGGAGTAGATAGAGAACTCCGAAAAAAAGTATTTAATACACACCAGCGCTTTTTTGAACTCTTATTTAAACAGTGGGTTCGTGATAAGGAAAATGAGGTGGCAGTAAAGAGATTTTATAAACGTCTCAACATCATTTTTAAAAAAGTTGCAGAGTTTCATGGAATAAATCCGCAATTGTGGACTGTAAGATAATATCAGTTAGGAAGGATGTGATGCTATGCCAGCCACTGTTTCCCCGCTTAGATATCCCGGGGGAAAGACGAAGTTCTATACTTACGTAAGAGAAATCTTGTCCTGCAACGATATGCTTGGGGAAACTTATATTGAGCCTTTTGCTGGTGGTGCAGGGCTAGCGTTAAAACTTCTTCTCAATGAAGATGTTTCACGGATTGTCATTAACGACTTTGATCCGGCAATTTATTCATTTTGGCACAGTGTGCTTTATGAAACCGAAGCTTTTTGTGAATTGATTGAGAATGCAATTTTAACGACAAATCAATGGAATTTACAGCATAGTATTTATTTGGAATCGGACACATCAGATCCTTTGACGCTTGGATTTGCAACGTTTTACTTAAATAGAACAAATATTTCCGGCGTTGTAAAAGGCGGTATGATTGGCGGACAAGGACAAAATGGAAAATATGGATTGGATGCTCGTTTTAATCGTCAAACATTGATTGAAAAAATAAAAACTATTGCCTCGCATAAAGAACAAATTGTTTTGCTTAATTTAGATGCGAGGGAACTTCTTCAGCCGCGACAACTTCGTAAATTCTATAAAATATTTATTAATTTGGACCCTCCTTATGTAAAAAAAGGCGCTCAACTTTATAAAAATGCCTTTAGCGAGTCAGATCATAGAGAACTCTGCGAATTAGTAAAACAATGTCGCAGAAAATGGATCGTTACCTATGATGTTTGTCCTTTAGTTGCAGATTTATATAAGTCATATCGTAGTAGCTATCTTGACGTGACATATAGCATTCAGGCAAGTAAAAAGGCGAAAGAATATATCTTTTTCAGTGATACATTAGTATTACCGAAAGAAATCAAAATTAGATGTGCTGGCATAGAGTGATTTTAAATAAAAGCATCCCCTCCACTAATCTAAAGAAGAAAATCTAAAGCAAAATAATAAAACTAACTCCCATGATTTACAAGCACTTGCCTGCCTGCAAACCATGGGAGTTCTCTTTATATCATCTTAAAATACTTCAACGCTTCCACAATGGCATCCTCTTTTTCCTTCGGACACTTAGGCTGCTTGGCGTTTTCAGATTTGGGCTTATTGTAATTTTCCCGCTCAATGATGCCATATTTCTGCTTCACCTGCGCAATATAGAGTTTGGATACCTTCAACTGGTGGTGCTCCTACACATCATCCCGGATTGCTTTGTAGGTGGCCTTACTCTCGGCGACAGTCACGTCCAGTTCGTCCATGCGATGTCACGATCAGCGATGGTGAGCTGCAACTATCATAGATTCCCTGACAGAAATTCTTTTGCACCCCCAGCGGAGCAGCCGCTTGCCTTCTGTCTGAACTATCCGGAATTTCCGGATAGTTGCCCCCCTATTTGAGTTTTCCCCCTCTTCCCCCTGTAAACTAAAAAGCTGACGGTGCGAATCTTGCGGCATCCGTCAGCTTTTTGTGTCATTCAAGGCTCTTATAAAATGGTGTAATTGTGGTGTAGTAAGCTGCGTAAAACGCAAAATTTTAATTCAACATCGTTATTATTTTACGTTTTCAAAGATATTGCCGTGGCAGATGAAAAGCACTTTCGTCATGTCAAAATATTTCCTTATATCGTATCATTTTGAATTTTGCACACATGCGTGCAAAATTCAGTTCTGCTTCAAGAACTCCCGCAGCACATCCTCTGGGCGGGGTGTATGGTTCGGGTACTTTTCCCGCAGCGGTGCGGCGGCACCATCCATAATGTAGGGCACACCCACAATGTCCAGCATCGACACATCGTTATAATTGTCGCCAAAAGCCATCACATCGGCAAGGGCGATGTCCAGAGTCTTGCAGATGCTGCGCACACCGATGCCCTTGTTGGCAAAGGTGGTGTCGATCCAGTACGGCCCTGCCACAGCGCAGTTCGCCTCTTTCCATCGTGGGACAAACCGTTCCGTGTAAGATTCTACGCCTTCGTGCAGATACACCGATACTTTTGTGATCTCCTCCGGCACCTCGGAAGGGTCATGGATGATTTGATAATTGTTCCCGATGAACTGAATACGCTTGAGCATTCCCAGACCCCGCTCCATCAGGTATGCAGTATTCTGACCGGAAAGCATTACCTCGCCCTGCCCGTCGCTGCGGGTCCACAGATCGTTGGCAATTTCTTCGGCCAGTGCACGGGGCATCGGGTTCTTGGCGATGCACTGTTCGTCTTTATAGATCACGCCGCCGTTCTCACAAAGAAACACACAGCAGTCCGCCACCGGTGCAAAGAGCTTGCGCAGGCTGGTATACTGCCGGCCGGATGCCGGGCAAAACAAAATGCCGCGCCGATGCAGCTCCCGTATCTGCTCAAAGATCTCGTCTTCCAGTTCCTTTTTTTCGTATTGCAGCAGCGTACCGTCAATGTCGCTGCAAATCAGTCTGATTGACATTTTCCGTCCTCATTTTTCAAGATAATTTTAGGCAATTCCCCGGCATCCAGAACACGGATGCCTTCGTCCATCAGCATCTTGGCAAAAACGCCCTGTCCGGGAATCTTTGTCCCGGAAAACGTTCCATCGTAAATTTCCTTCACGCCGCAGCTGGGGCTGCGGGATTGCAGGATGGCAAGCTCCACCCCATTTTCTTTTGCGATGGCAAGGGCTTTCGCTGCACCTGCCCGGAACTCCCGGTCCACATTGATGCCCTCTTTGTTCGTGACAACGCCCTGCACGATTTCCGCCGGGCACCGCGGTGTGGGCAGGCCGCCCAAAACCTCCGGGCAGACCAGAACCACCTGATGCCCCCGCGCAAAATCACAGACCGCCTGATTGTAATTGTTTCCGCCGCTGTATTTGCAGTTTTCGCCCAGCAGGCAGGCGCTGACCAGAATCTTCATTGTTGCGCGCTCCGTTTTTCAGATACTGAATCTTTTACCTATTCTACCACGCTTTTGGGCATTGAAAAAGAGGATTCTGCTTTTTCCTATCCCCATACCGGGAGGTCCGCCGTAATCTTTTCTAATTCCTGTGCAAGAAACGTCAGTCTTTCCCTCAGATGGTTGTTATGCGGTGCATCTCCGTTCAGCAGATAGTCCGTTCTGACATTCAGGCAGAACGAAAGATCCTGCAGCAACTCAATCGAGCAGCAGCGGCTTCCCGTTTCAACTTTTGCAAGATGGTTCGCACTAACGTTCAGCATTATACTCAACTGTTCCTGTGTAATCCCCTTCTTTTTCCGCAAATCGCGGATACGTCCGCCGAATTCTTTTGCATCAAATCGCATTGTTCAATCCTTTCCTTTGCGCCGAAAACACAAACAGGCCGAGACTCCTTTTTTCGAGTCCCGGCCTGTTTTCAGCTTGAAAATGCACCAGAAGATTCACGATTTGATGGATGGTGTCTTCCTCATCCGGGCAGACCCGGAGCAGCAAGTCCACCTCCAACGACTGCATAAAATACGCTTCCAGCCGTGTGCGCTCATCCGGTTCGCTTTCCGCGTCGGAAGAGAAAGGATCAGGTTCACTCCCCTCGGTTTTATTCCACTCAGTCTTATTTCCTCGTGATTTTGCCGTTTCCTGCTGCGCTGAATCCGCGGCACCGGAACCGTTCTTTTCACGATTCCGGAAACGCGGGTCTGCAAAGTTTTTGACGTAAATCAGATTTGGTTTTCCCAGCCCACGCCGTTTGCGCTCAATCAGTCCAAACTTTTCCAATTCCCGGAAGAGTTTCGTCGCCTTGTTGTCTGCGCAGCCCAGTGCATCCATCACTTCCTGCACAGGAAAAATGATATACACCCTTCCCTGCTCATCCAGCCATCCGTTTTTCACCGACAGCCCCATGCGGTCCAGCAGGATGCCGTACAGCGTTTTGGCATCAGTGGACAGGTCCTTGAATTTTATGTCCCGGAATAAAATTTTGGGCACCCGGAAATACGAGAATATCTCGCCCGACTGCCCATAGAAATAGTCAAACATCCTGATTTCCTCGCTTATCCTGCCTTGTCACATCCTTGACACCTCCGTTCGTAGTATGATGAAATATGTATGACTATCGTTATTTTTCTTTACAAAGACGGCCTACCATGCTACAATAGCCGCATCTACGGCCACCGGACAACAGGAAAGGAGTATCTCATGGCCAAAACTGCTGACACCATTGCCATCTATTCCCGCAAGTCCCGCTATACCGGCAAGGGCGAAAGTATCGGAAATCAGATCGACCTCTGCCGCGAATATATCCGCACTCACTACGGCGATGCCGCCGCGGAACATGCCGTTGTCTTTGAGGACGAGGGCTTTTCCGGCGGCAACCTGAACCGCCCGGATTTCAAAAAGATGATGACTGCGGCCAAGGACCGGAAATTCAAGGCCATTGTGGTCTACCGTCTGGACCGCATCAGCCGCAACATCAGCGACTTTTCCAGCCTGATTGAAGAACTGGGACGGCTGGGCATCGACTTTGTGTCCATCCGTGAAAGTTTTGACACGTCCAGCCCCATGGGCCGCGCGATGATGTACATCGCATCCGTGTTCAGTCAGCTGGAACGTGAGACCATCGCGGAGCGCATCCGGGACAACATGCACGAGCTGGCAAAGATCGGGCGCTGGCTGGGCGGCACGACCCCCACGGGCTATGCTTCCGAGAGCGTCAAGAGCATCACGGTGGACGGCAAGGCCAAAAAGGCCTGCAAGCTCAAGCTGCTGCCGGACGAAGCAGAGATCATCTACAAAATTTTCGACCTCTACGAGCAGTACGATTCCCTGACCATGACCGAGACCGAGCTGCTGCGGCAGGGCATCAAAACAAAAACCGGGCGTTCGTTCACCCGGTTTTCCATCAAGTCGATTTTGCAGAATCCTGTCTACCTGATTGCAGACAAGGACGCCTATCAGTATTTTGTGGACAATGAGGCAGAACTGTTCGCCCCGGAGTCCGATTTCGACGGTGTGCGCGGCGTGCTAGCCTACAACCGCAGCGACCAGGAAAAAGGCCGTGCTACGGTCTACAATCCCATCAACGAATGGATCGTTTCGGTGGGCGAGCACCCCGGCATCATCTCCTCGAACCGGTGGATTCGGGTGCAGGAGTCGCTGGAGCGGAACAAATCCAAGTCCTACCACAAGTCCCGCGGCAACGAAGCCCTGCTCACCGGCCTGCTGTGGTGCTCCTGCGGCAGCCGGATGTATCCCAAGGTCACCGGACGCAAAACTGCCGACGGGCAGGTGGTCTTTCCCTATATGTGCAAACTGAAGGAGCGCAGCCGGAGAGAGTTATGTAATGTCCGGAATGCCAACGGCAATTTGCTGGATGCTGCCATCTGCGAGCAGGTCAAGCACCTTGCCGACCATTCCAGCGACTTTATGAAGCAGTTGGAAAAGGCAAAGTCCGCCCACGCAGGCAACCGCTCCGAGTTTGAGACCAAGCTTTCCACCCTGCGCAAAGAGCAGGCCGAGACGCAGCGGAAGATCAATGCCCTGATCGATTCCTTGGCTGACTTCAGCGACAGCACCGCTGCTGTCCACCTGAAAAAGCGCATCGAGGAACTGAATGCACAGGATGCCACCCTGAGTTCCCGCATCCGGGAATTGGAAAGCCTCACCGACAGCGGTGTTCTGGGCGGCATCGAGTTTGACGTGATGCGGCAGCTGCTGACCGTGTTCCACGACAACATCGACGACATGACCGTGACGCAGAAGCGCGCTGCCATCCGCACGGTGGTGCGCAAGGTGGTGTGGGACGGCAAGGTGGCGCATGTGGTGCTCTTCGGTTCACCGGAGGACGAAATCGACTGGACCACCTTCCCGGTAGACCCGGAAGAGGACGAGAATGACCCCGAGGGCGGTGGAGATGGTTCCGATTCTCCGTCCGGCGTTCGCTCGGGTGAGGATAGCATTCTCAATGCATCTGCTGGCATAGGTTGCAAACCGCGCCTTGCGGGTGGTGTCAAAGGTATCCACGGCCTTCATCAGCCCAATGGTTCCAATTGAGATCAGGTCCTCCTGGTCGCCGGGCTGGGCGTAGTATTTCTTTGCCACATGGGCCACCAGCCGCAAGTTGTGCCGGATGATCTTCTCCCGCGCACTCCTGTCCCCCGCCCGCAGGGCCGCAAAGGTTTCGATCTCCTCCCGCGCGCTGAGCGGCTTTGGGAAACTCCCCGCTTCCAGATGCAGCGCCAGCACCAGAAATTTTGTAGCGAAAAATTGCAGCAGCGTTAATAGCATACACAGCACCCCCTGGTGCTACTGTATGCTGTTGGAAGATCACAAAGTATTCCTCCGAATCCGGAGCGCAGGGATGGCATTCTGCAATTTTCCTGCGGGTTCGTTCGTATTAAGGATAAGGGACCGAATTTTGTTGGTAAAACGGAGGAACCATTATAAAAAAACATCTGCTGCCCCTTTGCCGGACGTAACAGCCTCCGGCGTTGGACAGCAGATGTTTTTCCTTTTTTACGATGCAGTCAGATTCACTCCGCAATGGGCATGGTCTGGTAGAACCAGTCCTCAATGGCCTTGCGGGTCCGGGCGAAGAACTGCTTCACCGGGCAGGCAGCGTCGCGGGCTTCCTGCTCCAGATCCGTACCTGCGGGGAAATTGCGGATGACGGTATAAGCCACCGACTGCGGCGGCAGCGACATCATCACGGCAGGGTCGTGCACCACACAGATCTGCTCCCCCACTGCAAGGGTAACGGGATCGGAGGTGGTTTCTTCGTCATGGTCCTGCCACTGGGTGCGCTCAGTGATCACCATTTCATAGGTCTCCTGCCCCTCTGCGGTCACCAGTACAGACTCCACTGTACCGTCCGCAGCGCGGCTGATCTCTTCTACCGTACCATAGTAGTAGAGCCGCTCCGAAAACAGTGCCGAGGCAGCGGGCAGTGCACTGACACTGAGCAGCAGCACTGCAAGCAGACAAAAGAACGAGCGATAGGTCTTTTTCATAAGAAGCCTCCATTTTTCATGTTGAAGCGGAGCACCCGCCGCATGGCGCTCCCGGATGCCTTATTCTAACACAACTCTTGTCGGATTTCTATATCCAGGCTTAACCGGCGGAAAAATATCGCAAAAGGCATCGCGTCATAACCCTCTCAGTCATCGCCGTCAAGGCTTTGCCTGAGAGGGTGAAAAAGCAAGCCCGGAAGGCACACAGACCTTCCGGGCTTGCACTTTTGACGATGCGCTGTGCGCATCTCAGACTACTTTACAGCTGGCAGGCGGTATCGTAGCCGGTACGGATGGCGTTGGAGATATCTGCAGCCTTGCCTGCGGCATCGCCGATGGCATACACCGGGATATTGGCATTTTCCAGCGCAGCAGCGTCAAACTCATTGGAGCGTGCGCCCATAGCCAGCACGATGTAATCGCAGGGGATGGTCACCTCTGCGCCGTCCTTGTTCTCACAGACAACGGCATCCATGCGGAATTCCTTGACCTTGTGGCCGGGGTACTGCTCCACACCGTAGGTCTTGTAGTTTTCCAGCAGGGTAGGCAGAATGGTGGTGCTCTCGCCTGCTGCGATCTTGTCCATCATCTCGATGACAGACACCTTGCAGCCCCGGGCAGCCAGATACTCTGCGGTCTCGCAGCCCACCATGCCGCCGCCGATGACAGCCACGGTGCCGTAGACCTGCTGCTCACCGGCCAGCACCTTCCAGGCATCGGCCACGTTCACGCCGTCAATGCCGGGGATGCGGGGTGCGGCGCTGTGGGCACCCACAGCGTTGATGACAGCCTCAAAACCGGCCTCCTTCAGCTGCTCTGCCGTGCGGGTCTGGCCCATGCACAGGTGCACCCCGGCATTGCAGACCGCGCGGATCAGATCCTGTGCGGCGCGGCGCATCTCCTCCTTGCGGGGAGGCACGCAGGCGATGTTCAGCTGACCGCCCAGAGTGGTGGTCTTCTCAAACAAGGTCACGTCGTGACCGCGCAGGGCTGCCACACGGGCAGCTTCCAGACCGGCAGGGCCGCCGCCCAGAACAGCCACCTTCTTTTTCTGTGCGGCAGGCTGGATGCTGCGGCTGTTCTCATAGCCATTTTCGGCATTGAGCACGCAGGACAGGAACTGGCGATTCTGAATGGCATCGGTGCAGCCCTTGTTGCAGCTGATGCAGCGGCGAATATCGCAGGCCTTACCGGCAGCGATCTTTGCGCCCCAATCAGGGTCTGCCAGCAACGGACGGCCAACAGCCACCATATCAGCCATGCCGCTCTCGATGACACGCTCCGCCATCTCGGCATCCACGATACGGCCCACGGCGCTGACCGGCACATTGACAGCCTTTTTGATGTCCCCGGCGATCCTGACAAAGAAGCCGTAGGGCTGCACACCCATGGGAGGAATGGTATCGGCCATGTTGCCGGTGTGGTTGGCCTGGGCAACGTGGAACATATCCACGCCGTCCTCCACCAGCCACTGAGCAAACTGCACGGCGTCGGCCTCGTCGATGCCGCCCTTGCCGCGCTGCGGGGTAACGATGGACAGCTTGTAGTCAATGATCATCCCCGGCACAGCCTTGCGGATGGCCCGGGTCAGCATCCGGGCAAAGCGGACCCGGTTCTCCAGACTGCCGCCGAACTTGTCGGTGCGGTGGTTCATCCGGGTAGAGCACAGGCAGCCGTTCAGGCGGTCGCCGTGGATCTGAATGACATCCACACCGGCCTTCTGGGCACGCACTGCGCAGGCGCACATCTTATCGATGATGGACATCAGCATCTCCTCGCTGGCCTCATCGGTAAAGAACATCATGTCGTGGTGCAGGCGCTGACGCATCTCGTCAAACTTCTTCTGCATGAACAGGCTGTTGATGGCATCCACATCGTACTCCGGGTGGAAGATCTGGATGCCCAGCTTGGTGCCGTAAGCGTGGACGCTGTCGGCCAGCTCCTTGAAGGCCGGGATCTGGCTGTCGTCAAACAGCTTGGGGGTGGGAGAAAAGCTGTTGATGGGTGCCACATCGCCCAGAACGATGTAACCCACGCCGCCCTTGGCCAGGCGGGTGTAAAAACCCATGTCCTGCTCGCTGATCATGCCGTTCTTCTCGTAGCCGGTGGTCAGCGGGGGGAACATGATGCGGTTCTTAAAGGTCTGTCCGCCCACTACAATGGGCTGCAGGATCATGTTTTCCATACAAATGCCTCCTTACAGATGTGCTTTGATGAATGCGGCGGTCTTTTCCTCCACGGCGGCACGGGCGGTCAGCGTGGCAAAGTTGTGTCCGCCGCCTGCAATGGTATCCACCTCGGGTGCGGTGTAACCCTCGGCATAGCGGCTGCAGGTGCCCTCGTCCACCAGACGGTCATCATCGGCCCGCAGCAGAAGCACCGGGCCGTTGTAGCCCTTGGCCTCGGTAAAGGGATCGGGGTGCTTGGCCATCTCATAGTTGAAGGCCATCTTGTAGCACAGACCCTCCATGTCGGCGTAGTCCTTGCCGGTCTGGGTCACACCGTCGGCGCGCTGGGCGCAGCCGAACCACATCCCTGCGCCCGGGCACAGCAGGATCAGGCCGTGGGGCTGGATCACCGGAGCGCAGGAGGCAGCAATGTAGCCGCCCATGCTCTGGCCGGAGAGGAACATCTTTTCGCTGTCCACATAGGGCTGCTGGGCTGCCCATGCAAAGATATCCTGTGCATCGGTGTGCAGGCCGTCAAAGCTCATATCCTCGAACTCGCCGTCACTCTCGCCGTTGCCGTAGAAATCAAACCGGGCGCTGCCGATGCCCTGCGCTGCCAGAGCGCGGGACAGGTGGGTGTACATGGACTTGTAGCCGCTGCAGCTGCCGGCAAAGCCGTGCAGATGCACCACAAAGGGCACCTTGCCCTCCGTATCAGGCAGGGTCACGATGCCGCGCAGGGTGTGACCATTGCGGTTTTGAAACTGGACCTGTAAAATCTTCATTTACTTGCTCTCCTTTGCGGCACGGCGGCTCTTCAGCTCTGCCAGCATCTCGGCCGTCTTCTGCTTGGTCAGGGGGTAGACGAAGAACAGGATGGCCACTGCAATGCCGTAGCCCAGGAAGTAGATGCCGGTGTAGCTCTTCCAGATGGCGTTCACAACACCTGCGGTCTGCACAGCGCCTGCGGTGACGTTGTAACCGATGGCACCCAGCACAAAGTTGGACAGGCTGCCGGAGATGGCGCTTGCGAGCTTGCGGAAGAAGGAGTAGGTGGAGTAGACGATGCCCTCGTTGCGCTCACCGGTCTGCAGCTCATGGTAGTCGATGGCGTCGTTGACCATGGCCCAGATCAGCACCTGCATACCGGAAGCGCCCAGGTAGCAGATACCGTTGATAACGATGAAAGCCACGGGGTTATGGATGGGGAAGAAGAACAGGATGCCGAACACGACGGCGGCAAAGCCTGCGCCCATGCAGCACCACTCCTTCTTGCCGAGCTTGTTGGCCAGAGGCTGGGTGATGGCAAAGGACAGCACAGCGTACAGAACGCTCAGCATACCGGAGACAGCCTGAATTTTAACGTTGCCGAAGAAATCCTTGTACAGGTAGGTGTTCAGGCCGTTGACCACGGAAGCACCGATCATGCCGGTCAGGCTGAAGAACATAACGCCCAGCAGAGCCTTGTTGTGGGAGATCTCCTTGAGAACGTGCAGGTAGTTCAGCTTTTCGCCCTGCGGACGCTCAGGCACTTCCACACGCTCCTTGCACCACACGCAGGTGATCTGCAGGCACAGCAGGCCCAGCATGGCGCAGATGCAGGCCAGCATCAGGAAGCGGCCAGCCACGGGCTGGTTGTCCACATACAGGAACAGGGGGCCGACCATGACCATGACGGTCATAAAGATGGTGCCGCCCAGGCTGCGGTAACGGGACAGGGCGGTGCGCTGGCTCACATCATCGGTCATCACGCTGGACAGGGTGCCGAAGGGCACGTTGACGCAGGTGTACAGTGCCTCATACAGCACATAGGTGATGAACATGTAAGCCAGACGCAGACCGTAGCTGATGTTGCCCACATTGACAAAGGCCAGCACACACAGCACTGCCATGGGGAACGAGAAAGCGCGGATCCACGGGATGAACTTGCCGCCCTTGGTGGCCTTGCGGGAGTCCACGATCGCGCCGATGATGGGGTCGTTGACGGCATCCCAGATCTTGGTGATCAGCAGCAGGATACCCACATGGAAGGGGTTGACCTGCAGGATCAGGGTGTAGAAGATCGACAGATACATGGCGCGGTACTGCTCCGTGAAGCAGCAGCCCAGATCGCCCAGTGTATAGCCGATCTTGTCCTTCATGGAGAAGGGCCGAACGGTCTTTTTCTGGTCCATTGCGTTTTATCCTCCTTAAAAAACAGATGAAACCACGAGGCTTTTCACACAAGCCTCTTCTCTTCAATTGCATTATACGTTAATTTTGCGTCAAAGCATATCCAAAAAATGATTGAAAACTATCGCAAATTGATGTATTATGCAATTATGACAGTTGTACTTTTCAGTTGTGTACAACAAACTGTCGCATCTGACAGTTCCACGGAGGGAATTTTGGTGAATTATACAGCCAAACGTTATCTTTTTGAACAAAGCACTGTTCGGGAATTCTTTTCCGGCGCGTATTATGACCTGTTTCTGGTCATGCGGGGCAGCGGTGTGTTCCGGTGCAGCGAGGTGGTGCTGCCCGCCCAGCAGCAGAACCTGATCATCCTCAAGCCCGGGCAGGGCGGCAGGCTGGAATATGCCGGAGCCTACGGCCCGCTGGAGATCATCCGGGTGCAGTTGTCTCCCCAGATGCTGGCGCAGTTGTCGGATGAGGACACCGACTTTGAAAAAAGCTTCAATGTGGTGCCCTTCCGGCAGGTGGCTGTCCGGCCGGACAGTCAGATCTATATGCTGCTGAAAAATCTTGCCCGGAAACTGCTGGTGCTCCCCCAGGAGAGCAGCCAGTTCGGCGCGGCGGCGTTCGAGCACGGCATCCTGCAGATGTTCGTGGTGCTGGCACTGCGTGCCTGCATCCATGCCGAATTCCACACCGCTTCGGTCAGCCGCCACCACCTGATGCTGGACGAGGTATTCCTGTTTATTCAGGCCCATCTCACCGAGGAACTGACGCTGGAGCGTCTGGAAAAGGAGTTTTTCGTCTCCCGGGAGCATATTGCCCGGGAATTCAAACGCCAGACCGGCCAGACCGTGCACCGCTACATCGTAAAGGCGCGGCTGGACCGCTGCTGCACCCTCATTGAGCAGGGCCTGCCCATTACTGAGGTGTACAAGACCAGCGGTTTCGGGGGCTATAACCACTTTTTCCGCGCCTTTAAAAAGGAGTACGGCATGACCCCCAAGGAATATTTCAGCACCACCCGGCAGGATGCCCGGGGATGAACCTTTGCAAAAGAAGTCCCGGCTGCAATTTTTGTGCAGGCTGAAACGTATTCTGTATAAAACGGCAGCTGCCGTTTTTCAACAAACGATCTCCATTACAGACAGGAGGAAAGCTCTATGAAATTTTCTGCTGATTATCGTGCCCTTGCGCTGGATGCCCTGCGTGGCAGATGGAAGACAGCTGTTCTGGCCGGACTGATTGCCAGTGTGCTGGGAGCCAACATTGTGGGCAGCTCAGGCAGGGTCATCTCCAACATGAGCCAGAACGCCAACGGCGACACCCCGGGGTTTGCCGGGCTGTTTTCCACCGGCAGCGGCGGCGTGCTGGCGGTTCTCGTGATCTGCATCCTTGCCTGGGCAGTGTTCACCGTCATCGTGGGCGGTGCGGTGCGGCTGGGCTACGCCCGGTTCAACCTGAACCTTGCAGACGGCAGGGACGCTGCCCTCTCCGACCTCGCTTCCCAGAAGCACCGCCTGTGGGACGGCTTCTGCATGAATTTCCTGCAGGGGCTTTATGTGGCGCTCTGGTCGCTGCTGCTGTTCATCCCCGGCGTGGTAAAAGCCTACAGCTATGCCATGACCCCCTATATCATGGCCGAGCACCCCGGCCTGACGGCCAACGAAGCCATCACTGAATCCCGGCGCATCATGGACGGCAACAAGTGGCGGCTGTTCTGCCTCGATCTCAGCTTTCTGGGCTGGGAGCTGCTCTGCACCCTGCCCATGCTGATTGGTTTCTCTCTCGTCTTTGCCTTCACCCGCTCGGCGGATACGGTCCTTGTTCTGCCGATCCTGCTGTCCATCCCGCTGAGCGCCGGCTTTTTCTTTCTGCACCCCTACGAGGAAGCGGCCTGGGCGATCTTTTACCGGGATATCACCGCTGCACCTTCTGACACCGAGGAAATCTGAGAATGAAACATACCGCCTGCTATCACCTGCCCGGACTGTTCGAGTTCTACGAGCTCTACCGCCTGTTCCTGCCCCTGTTCCGGGAGCACCGGGAATATTTTTATGACTGGTGCGAGATTGGCTCCATCTACGGCGCTCCGCCGGACTGCATCTGGGGCGGGGGCCGCGTGGAGGCCGGGGAGCACTCCCCCGCCGAAGTTCTGGCCCTGACCCAGGAATACGGCATCTCTGCCCGGCTCACATTCAGCAATTCCCTGCTCCGCCCGGAGCACCTCTCAGACCGGAAATGCAACGCAGTGTGCCAGCAGTTTGCCCAGCGGGGCACCGTTCAGAACGGGGTCATCGTCCACTCCGAGCTGCTTTTGAACTACCTGCAGCAGCATTACCCGGAGCTTTATCTCGTATCCTCCACCACCAAGGTCCTGACAGATCCTCAGGCGTTTCAGGCAGAGGTCCGGCGGCCGGAGTTCCGGTATGTCGTGCCGGACTTCCGGCTGAACAAGGCCTTCGATGCTCTGGATACGCTCTCCCAGCCCGAAAAGGACAAGGTAGAATTTCTCTGCAACGAGTGCTGCTGGTTCGGCTGCACCGAGCGCAGGCGCTGCTACGAAGCCGTCAGCCGCAAAAATCTGGGGGAGGTCTGCGAACATCAGTGCACCGCCCCCGGCGCGCAGGAGGGCTACCGCTTTTCCAAGGCGATGGAAAACCCCGGGTTCATCGGCACTGCGGACATCCGGGAGCGCTATCTGCCGTTGGGTTTTTCCAATTTCAAGCTGGAAGGGCGCGGCCTGGGAAGCGCGCTGGTGCTGGAGTTTCTGCTCTACTATCTGACCCGGCCGGAGTATCAGATCCACGTCCGGGAGGCGATCTATCTGGACAACATGCTGGACCTCTTTTAAGGGTTGCGCCACCGGCGCAGTGTGGTATAATCAGCATAACAGAGCACCCGCATGCGGCGCTCTGTTCCGTCCAATCCAAGTCAGGAGGAGATCGTTATGGAATTCACTCAGCTTATTGCACAGCGGTATTCCTGCAAAAATTTTGGTGCAGGCAAGGTAGACGCTGCCGCACTCCACACCATTCTGGAAGCCGGCCGGCTGGCACCCACCGCCAAGAACACCCAGGAACAGCGCATCTATGTCGTTCAGTCCGAAGAGGGGCTGGCAAAGATCGATGCTGCCACTCCCTGCCGCTACGGTGCCCCCGTTTGTCTGGTGGTCGCCTATGACAAGAACCACACCTTTACTTACCCCGGCGAGCGGATGAACTCCGGCATGGAGGATGCCGCCATCGTGGCCACCCACCTGCTGCTGGGCGCTGCCAATGCAGGCGTAGACAGCTGCTGGGTCAACTTTTTTGACCCGGACAAGCTGGCAAAAGCGCTGGGTCTGCCCGAAAACGAGGAGATCGTGATGCTCCTTGATCTGGGCCACGCTGCCGAGGGTGCAGGCCCCCTGCCCAACCACAGCTCCCGCAAACCTCTGTCCGAAACCGTCACGTTCCTGTAACATCACAGGGATGCAAAAAAGCCCCCGCACGTTGGTTTTCCGGCCAACATGCGGGGGCTTGTGTTTTATTCCAGTTTTCAGTTCTGCGGGTGGACGATATCCCGCCAATCCAGATCTCCACGCTCCAGACCGTGGATGAGCACCTCCGCGGTGGCGATGTTGGTGGCCAGCGGGATGTTATGCACATCACACAGGCGCAGCAGGGTCATCTCGTTGGGCTCGCTGGGCTTTGCGTTGATCGGATCGCGGAAGAACAGGAGCAGATCGACCTCATTGCAGGCAATGCGGGATGCGATCTGCTGATCACCGCCCTGAACACCTGCCAGAAAGCGCTGGATCTGCAGACCCGTTGCCTCAGAGATCAGCTTGCCGGTGGTGCCCGTAGCCACCAATTTATGCTGGCTCAAAATCCGGCAATACGCCGTACAGAACTGAACCATCAGCTCTTTTTTGGAGTCATGCGCAATCAGTGCAATGGTCATCGGTCAACCTCTCCTTTGTTTTGCCAGTGGGCATTTTCTTGCATATATCATAGTATCACAGTTTCCGTTCTTTTACAACCGTTTTTTAGACAAACTTCATACTTTTTTCGGAAAAAAGCGCCAGAATTCACCAAAAGCAGTGTTTCAGCGTTTTATCCTTCTTCAATTGTCTAAAGCATCCTGCCCGGCAGGTGCGGTCTCCTGAGCAGCCTCCGTGGTGCCTGCGGCGGGGTCTGTGGCCGTATCCGCTGCCGCATCCGTGCCGGTTTCGGTCTGGGCGGGGGCAGTCTGGTCAGCGGGGGTGCTGTCTGCGGCGGTCTCCTGCTTGCCGATGGTGCCATCCTCATTCAGGGTACCATCCTGCATGGCGAAGTAGGCATTGGCAATGTCCGCCACCAGGTTGCCCGCGCGGGCGCCGCCGCCGCCGTACTCCACCACGATGCCGATGGCGATCTGGGGGTCCTCCGCCGGGCCGTAGGCGATCATCATGGTATTGGTGTAGTGCTTATAGGTGCTGCCGACGTAGTACCCCTCGCTGCGCTGGGGGGTGCCGGTCTTGCAGGCGATGGTATAGGGGTAGCTGGCCAGCACCGGGATGGTCTGGGACACGCCGATCATGCCCTGCTGCACCAGATCAAAGGTCTCGCCCCTGTCCTCAATGACGTCCATGACCTCGGGCTGGGTCTCCTGCAGCACCTCGCCGGTGTTGGAGTCCAGGATGGCCTTGACGAAGTGGGTGCGGTAGCGGGTGCCCCGGTTGGCGATGGTGGCCGCGTAGGTGGCCAGCTGCACCGGGCTGACCACGGTGTTGCCCTGACCGATGGCGGCCTGGACGTCCAGCGACTCGATATAGTTGGAGTCGGTCTTGCTGGTCAGGTGGCCCAGCGCCTCGCTGACCTCCACGCCGGTGCGCACACCCATGCCCAGCTTGTAGGCGTAGGCGTCGTAGACCTCACTGGTCAGGCGGCGGCCCACGTCGTAGAAGAAGATGTTGCAGCTCCACTTGATGGCGGTGATCACGTCGATGTTGCCGCTGTGGCCGTGGCGGGTACACTTGGGGTGGTAGTCGCTGTAATAATTGTACACACCGTTGCAGAACACGGTGGAATACCGGTTGATGAGGCCCGAATCCAGCGCCGCCACCGCCACGGCAGGCTTGAAGGTGGAGCCGGGGGTGTACAGGCCCTGCAGCGAGCGATTGAACAGGGGCAGGCTGGGGTCTGCGCTGTACTCGCTGTACTGGGTGGCGTAGAGGTTCTGGTCAAAGGTAGGGTAGTTGGCGGCTGCCAGCACCGCGCCGTTCTTCACATCGATGACCACCGCTGCACCGGCGGCTGCCTTGGTGCTGTTGACGTTGTAGGTGCGGTTGATCATCTCGATGTTGCTGGCCAGCGCCTTGTCCACCGCCTTCTGGAACCGGCTGTCGATGGTCAGCTGGACGGTGTGGCCCGGCTCGGGCACTGTGGTCAGGGCCGTATCCACAATGACACCATCGGAGTTGCGGGTGATGGTCTCCACGCCATCCTTGCCACGCAGTTCGTCCTCATAGGCCGATTCCAGGCCCGAGATGCCGATGATGTCGTTCATGTTGTAGCCTTTTTCGCGCAGGGGGTAGGTGGTCTGGCCGTTTTCATCGGTCACCTTCCACTTTTCAGCGGTGATCTTGCCCACCCGGCCCAGCACATGGGGCAGCACCGTGGATTGCTCATAGCTGCGGGTACTCGTTTCCACGATCTCCACACCCGGCAGCGAGAGGCTGTGCTCCTTGATGGTCGCCACGGTGGCCTCGCTGACGTTTTCCGCCATGATAAAGTTGTTCACATTGGAAAACGCCTGCAGCTGCATCTCGTAATGGATGCCGCCCAGCGTGCGCTGCCAGCTCAGCGGATAGCTGGCAAGGTCGTAGTCCTCCACCAGCTTCTCCATCACATCATTGGCCGTTGCATACTGCTGTAAACCAAGATTGTCCTTCATGGCGGCAAGGGCTTTCTGATCCCTGGTGCTGCCCTCTTCGGCGGTAAAGGTATAATTCCCCGCTGCATCCGGCTGGCTGATGAGCAGAGTATCGTTCCAGCTCTCACCGTTGGCACGCAGCAGCTCGACGATCTTCTGGAGCATCCCGTCCAGATCTTCGTCTCCCATCAGCAGCTTGTTGAGCACCACATTGTAGCCCGTGACGCTGGTGGCAATGCGCTCCCCCCGGCTGTCCACAATGTCACCGCGTGCCGCCGTGACCGTAAACTTGTAGTCGGTGGTGTTGGTTGCCTGGGATTTGAAATCATCCCCGTTGACCAGCTGCAAAAAGATGAGCCGCAGCCCGTACAGCAGCATCAGGATGCAGGCGGCGGCAACGAGAACACGCATCCGCCGGATGGCGGTTTTCCGTTCTTCTTGGTTCATGGATTCTCCTTCCGGCGCGGGGTGCGTTACACCACGCCGTTGTCGATCTTAAATTCTTCGTGGATGCGGCGCACGACCCCGAACAGAGGGAAGCAGACGGGCACCGAGAGCGCCGCCGTGGGCAGCACAAACCACAGCCAGCGGCTGGCCGCGCCGCTGTAACCGGGCATGTAGTAGAAAAACAGCCAGTCCAGCGTGAGCACCAGCAGGGCGGCAGCAGACGCAATGAGTGCAAAGTTTGCGGCCGAATTCTTGAAGTAGAGCTGCATCACCGCCGAAACGGCAAAGCAGAGCAGCAGCAGCTCCAGCGCCAGCATGCCCACGGTGCGTCCGGCCAGCCAGTCCCACATCAGGCCGCAGACCGCCCCAAAGACAGCCCCGGCGAACTCGCCCTCAAACACGGCGACCGCCAGCGCCAGCGGCAGCAGCCAGAGCGGCTTTGCCGCCCCGAACTGGAACAGCCCGGGCGTGGTCTGCAAAACAGCACAAAGAAGGCCCAGCAGCGCATAGCAGATCCATTTGACGATCTGGCCCCGGCTGCGTTTCCGGCGTGATTCCATCAGGGTCCCTCCTCAGAAACTGGTAATGATGAACGCATGGCGCACCGTGCGGGGGTCGGTACCGGGTTTGATGACGGCAATGGTCGATTTGCCGCTGACCTCGGGCACCAGTTCCTGTACCACGCCCACCAACAGGTCAGCCGGGAACACCCCGCCCAGCCCGGTGGTGACCACCTGGTCGCTTTTCTCCGTCAGGGTGTTGCGCGCAAGGTTGGTCAGCACGCACAGGCCATCGGCGGCATATTCGGAGCTGCCGGTGACGATGCCGTTGTCACGGGTGCGGGATACCACGCCCGCCGCGTTGAAGTTGGGGTGAAGAATGGTCATCACCTTGCAGCTGGTGGGCTCAGCCTCCACCACCATGCCCAGCAGGTAGCCTTGGTCACTGACCACGGCATCGTTGACGGCCACGCCATCCAGCGTGCCGCGATCCAGCGTGAAGCCATAGAAAGAATCCAGCGGGTCACGGCCAATGACAAAGCTGGAAAGATAGCTCATCTCGGGCCGCTGGCTCTGGATGCTTTCCAGTGCCTTGTAGGCCTGGTTCTCGGCCTTGACGCGGTCGTAATCCACCATCTGCTGGCGCAGCTCAGCGTTTTCGGCCTTGAGCGTCTCGTTCTCAGCCATCACGTCATCGATGCTGGTGTACTTTTCCCACAGGGAGGCCACACCGCCGCTGACCACAGCAGCCACTTTCTGGAATGGAGCAGCCGCCACGCTCAGCAGCTCCTGCGGAGCGGCAGTCAGGCGGCCGTTGGCACCGGCGTAGGCCATGATGCCCACCAGAAACACCGCGATGCCCACCAGGATCTTGAATTTCCAGGTATCGAAAAAGTCTTTCAAGGGGTTTTCCTCCGATTGCAAAAGGGCGCGGACAGCCCAGAGCCGTCCGCACCCTCTGTTACATCGTTACATGTGAGCTCCATCGGTGTCCAGCACGTCGTGCAGAACATCCACATGATCCAGCACCGCACCGGCACCCTTGGCCACGCAATCCAGCGGGTCCTCCGCAACATGGACATCAATGCCGGTCTCGCTCTGGATCAGCTGATCCAGGCCCCGCAGCAGGGCACCGCCGCCGGTCAGGGTGATGCCGTGGTCGATGATATCGGCACTCAGCTCAGGCGGGGTGCGCTCCAGGGTCTCCTTGATGGCGCTGGTGATCTTGACCAGGCACTCCAGCAGGGCCTCGCGCACATCCTCAGAGTGGACGACGATGTTCTTGGGCAGGCCGTCCACCAGGTTGCGGCCCTTGATCTCCATGGTCATCTCGGGGTCCATGGGGTAGGCCGAGCCGATCTCGATCTTGATCTGCTCGGCGGTACGCTCACCGATGAGCAGGTTATACTTGCGCTTGATGAAAGCGATGATGGCCTGATCGAACATATCACCGGCCATCCGGACGCTACGGGAGGCCACAATGCCGCCCAGAGAGATGACAGCGATCTCAGCGGTGCCGCCGCCGATGTCCACGATCATGCTGCCGGTGGGCTCGCTGATGGGCAGGCCCGCGCCAATGGCAGCAGCCATAGGCTCCTCGATGACGGAGACCTGACGGGCACCGGCCTTGAGGGTCGCCTCACGCACAGCGCGGCGCTCCACCTCGGTCACGCCCGAGGGGATGCAGATGACCACGCGGGGGCGGGAGAACATGCTGTTGCCGCAGGCCTTTTTCAGGAAGTTCTCCAGCATATTTGCCGTGATATCGAAATCGGCGATGACACCATCCTTCAGGGGGCGGACTGCCACGATGCTGCCGGGGGTACGGCCGATGACAGCCTTTGCCTCAGCACCCACGCAGCGCACCTCATCGGTCTTGGTATCCACAGCCACGACCGATGGCTCCCGCATGATGATGCCCTTGCCCTTCATGTAAACCAGGGTATTGGCAGTACCCAGATCAACGCCAACGTCCTTTGACAAAAAACTCATAATGAAGCTCTCCTTCGTATTTCCGGTCTATTCCAAAACGCACAGCAGCCCAAACTCCACAGGGTTTGACCGCCTATCGCAGAATAACACGTTTCTATTATAGCCGCAAGTCAACGTTTTCTCAAGCGTTTTGTCAAGTTTTTCCGTATTTTTCATTTTTCTGCGCGTTCCGCCGCACAAACTGTCAGAACTGTTCAAGCAGGCGGACCGTCCGGCTGACGGGCAGGCCCATAATGGTGTAATAATCACCCTCAATGGCATCCAGCCAGACCGCCGCGCGGCCCTGGATGGCGTAGGCACCGGCCTTATCGTAGGGCTCCTCTGTGGCGGCGTACCGCTCGATCTCCTCCTCGCTCAACGGGAAAAAGGTGACCTTGCAGGTATCCACAAAGCTCTCGGTGCGGGTGCCATCGGAAACGCAGACACCGGTGTGCACATAGTGGGTCGCGCCAGACAGCGCGCGGAGCATCCGTCTGGCATCGTCCGGGCTGTGGGGCTTGCCGAACACCTCGCCGTTCACATCCACCACGGTATCACAGCCCAGCACCACGGCACCGGGGTGTTCCTTGGCCACAGCAAGGCACTTGCCCCGGGCAAGCTGCTCCACCAGCCGGGCGGGGGTATCCGCCGTCACGGCATCCTCGTCAAAATCGCTGACACAGACGGTAAAATCCGTCGTATACAGGCTCAACAGCTCTTTCCGTCGGGGGCTCTGGGAAGCCAGGATCAGATCTTTCATACGCTTCACTTCCCCGTTGAGCCAAAGCCGCCCGCGCCGCGCTGGGTATCCCCCAGTTCAGCCGCCTGAGCAAAGGCAGCGGTATACACCGGTGCAATGCAGAGCTGTGCCACACGCTCACCGGGCTGGATGGTATAGGCCTCGGTGCCCAGATTGATCATGGGCACCTTCAGTTCCCCGCGGTAGTCACTGTCCACCACACCTACGCCGTTTGCCATGCACAGGCCGTGCTTGATGGAAAGGCCGCTGCGGGCATAGACCAGCGCCACAGCGTGGGGGCCGGGCAGCTCGATGGCAAGGCCGGTGGGCACCAACGCCCGCTGCATGGGGGCCAGTGTCAGGGGCTCATCCAGCACGGCGCACAGGTCGGCCGCCGCTGCCCCCGGCGTTGCATAGGCAGGCACCTTGGCCCGGGGGTCCAATACTTTATAGTTTACGGTGATCGGTTCCATAGTATACCTCATAAGTTGTTGCTAAACCTCTCCGTCAAAGCCTGACGGCCTGCGAAGCGAGACTGAGAGGTTTAATTCGTTCCCTTAAAATACAGTCCTCTTGTAAACTCTCCCTCAAAGGGTGCGTGGACACGGATGCTGTCCAGAATGGCGGCAGCTTCTTCCCGGGATTCCAGTGTGAAGTAGGCCACGCCGTAGTCCACAGTCAGAGCACCGGGCTTATCACCCATATAAATAGGTACGGGGTTATAGATCGTCCGCACGCCCATGCCGCAGCGCACCGGGAACTTTTTGGCCTTGCGGTCGGTCAGTTCCCCTGCTTTATTGCAGTGGGCGCAGTCATGGATGTTCTGCAGCGGGCAGGCACGGGTGACCATCAGCGGCATGTGGCCATAGACCAGCACACCGGTGGGCACAGGCTTGCCGTTATGGGTGGGGGCAATGGTGCTGATATCGCTGTCCTTGACTTCGGGCAGGATGAGCACACTGTTCAGGCCATGGTCGGCGTAGAACTGTGCTGCCATCTGGTTGGTGACATTCAGGCCAAAGCCGCCGGTCATCGGCAGGCCACGGCAGAGCCGCAGGTGGGCGATGTTGCTTACCTCATAGCCCGCAAAACCCGCATCCTGGGTGGCGGCAATGCGGCGGGCGGTGTCCTCCTCCAGCGCGCCGAACATCACGCGCGGCAGCTCCAGAAGGGTCTTTTCCCGCCACTCCCAGGGCACCCGGTCGGCCTGGGCAATGGGCAGGATGAGATACTCCACCCCGCTCAGGGCCTGCTCCGGCACCTGCTCCCAAGCTTCAAAGCGGGCGCGCAGGGTGCGGTGAGGCGGCAGGGTGCGCAGGGGCAGAGCATCCGGCTCCGCCTCGTGTACCGGCCAGGGGCGCAGGACCTCCCGCTTTTTCAGCAGGGCCTCCAGCGCATCCCGGCGCAGCTCGTTCACGGCACTGCCCGGCACGAACCAGGGGCCGCCGTCCATCTCCACATCGATCTTTTCCACTGCAAAGGGGGTGCCGCCCGTCTTGGAAAGGCTGCGCTGCAGGCTCTCGGTGGGGTCGGTGCGGGCAGGCTGCGGTTCCGCATCGCCGTAGGCAAAAGCCTTGTTGCCGTCCGCGTCGGTCACGGTCAGCTTCTCACCGCCCTCTTCGATCTCCAGCCTGAACTGCACCGGCACCCGGCTGCGCTCGCGGCGGTAAAGCTCACGCAGGGCAGGCAGGGTCTTTTTGGTCAGCTCCGCATCGGCTTCACTGCGCACGCCGAACATGGTGCCGTCGATCTTTCCATCCAGATAGCCGGAGGTGAAGCCAGAGCGGCTGAACGCATTTTTCAGCAGGTCACGGTCGTAGGCGCGGCCCTCGCGGCCTGCCAGACAGGCACTGACCGCCGCCGCCACATACTCCGGCGTGCGCAGGCGGCCCTCGATTTTGGCCGATGCCACGCCGACGGCCTGCATCCGATCCAGCTTGTCGATGACAGAGTTATCCTTCAGGGAAAGGTGGTGCAGACGGCCCGGCTTACCCTCGGGCAGCGGGTTTGCCTCAAAGGGCAGGCGGCAGGGCCCGGCGCAGGAGCCCCGGTTGCCGCTGCGGCCACCCAGGAAGGCAGACATATAGCACTGGCCGCTGACGCACATGCAGAGCGCGCCGTGGACAAAGCACTCGGTCTCGATGCCGCAGTGCTTTGTGATGTGTTCCACCTCGGGCAGGCTCAGCTCACGGGCCAGCACCACCCGGGTAAAGCCCAGCTCCTTCAGCTCCAGTGCGCCCTGCAGGGTGTGGACGCTCATCTGGGTGGAGCCGTGGCGGGGCAGGTCGGGGGCGATCCGCCCGATGAGCTGTGCCACCGCCAGATCCTGGCAGATGACCGCATCCGCGCCGCTCTCGGCCACAGCCTTCACGGCAGCGGCCAGCGCGGCCAGCTCCCCGCCGTAAACGGTGGTGTTCAGTGCCACGTGCACCTTGACACCCCGCGCGTGGCAGAACCGGACTGCCTCCTTCAGGCTGTCCGCATCAAAATTTCCGGCCCCTGTGCGGGCATTGAAGCCCGAAAAGCCCAGATATACCGCGTCCGCACCGCTGAACACCGCGGCGCGAAGCATCTCTTCACTGCCCACCGGGGCAAGGATCTCGATCTTTGGCATAATACTCCCTTTGTTCCGGCGCGCTCACCGCGCCTCCATTCACGCTTCCGTCTTTGCTTCCCGGTCGGCCTTCTGCTTGGCCTGCAGGCGTGCCAGCTGCTCCCGCAGGGCATCGTTTTCACGCCGCAGCGTTTCATTTTCCGTTCTCACCTTATCCTCAGCCAGCTTTGCCCTGGCGGCATCGGCAATATAATCCTGGATCTGGCTGCGCATATTCTCGGCGCTGCCGGTGCTCTTTTTGTACTCGTCCAGATAATCCATGGCGCAGAACACCGCCGCCTTGGTCACCGAAAGGTTTTCGTTGGTGTCCAGCAGTTTGGTGATATCCTCATCCAGCCGTTTGGCCAGAGAGGCGATATACTTTTCGGAATCCGTCGTTGCGATCGCATAGGGCGCGCCCGCAATGGTCACTCTCACTTTATTAACCATCGTATCCTCACTAATAATTACTCTGAGCGGAGTTTGTGGCCGAGTTTCCTGCCCCGGTGCACGCTTTTGCCCCCGCCGGGACAACCGTTCGCTTCTTATTATAATATAAATGCGTTCCAAGAGAAAGTGTTATTTTTGAATTTTTTGCATATTTACCAGAAAGATTGTGACAAAAATGTCAGTTACGGCAAAAATCGGCGTTTTTCCTTGCATTTACGAATAGAACTGATTATAATGTTCTTGTTGTGGCAACAGGGAGAGGGAAAGAGGAGAAATTCTCTGTTGCGATATTTCAAAACAGCACAAGTGTGTGTGCGGATAGGAGTTCCTTATGACTACAAAAGAATTTGCAAAAATTCTTCAGGACAAGCTGACCAGCGAGTACGGCGTGGATCTGAGCGTTGCTTCCAAGCAGCAGATCTACCGCTCTCTGGCCCTGATCTGCCGTCAGATGATGAGCGAGAACCACAAGAAGTTCCAGTCCAAGGCCATTGGCACCGGCACCAAGCAGGTATACTACCTCTGCATGGAGTTCCTGATGGGCCGCAGCCTGAAGGTGAGCCTGTTCAACCTGGGTCTAGAGGATGTTGCTCAGAAGGTGCTGGCTGATGCCGACATCAACATCGAGGGCATCTTTGAGGAAGAGCCCGATGCAGGCCTGGGCAACGGCGGTCTGGGCCGTCTGGCTGCCTGCTATCTGGACGGCATGGCCACCACCGGCATCTGCGGCACCGGCTACTCCATCCTGTACGAGTACGGCATTTTCAAGCAGAAGATCGTGGACGGCTGGCAGCAGGAGCGCGCTGACAACTGGCTGCCCGGCGGTCAGGTCTGGCTGAAGAGCCACCCCGATCAGGCCATCGAGGTCCGCTTTGACGGCGAGATCCGCGAGAACTGGGATCACGGCTTCCACTATATCCAGCACACCAACTACAACAGCGTTATGGCTGTGCCCTCCGACATGTATGTGCAGGGCTACGACGGCAAGGGCGTTGCCAAGCTGCGCCTGTGGCAGGCCAAGGCTCCTGACTTTGATATGTCCAGCTTCTCTCTGGGCAACTACAACACTGCCATGAGCAAGAACGCCAGCGCCGAGCTGATCTCCAAGGTGCTGTACCCCAACGACAACCACATTGAGGGCAAGATCCTGCGCCTGCGCCAGCAGTACTTCCTCTCTGCCGCATCCATCGGCGATATCGTGCAGAACCACCTGTCCACCTACGGCACGCTGGAGAATCTGGCCGACAAGGTTGCCATCCAGCTGAACGACACCCATCCCACGCTGGCCATCCCCGAGATGATGCGCATCCTGCTGGACGAGTGCGGCTTTGACTGGGATAAGGCCTTTGAGATCTGCCAGAAGGTCTTTGCCTACACCAACCACACCGTTATGGCCGAGGCTCTGGAGAAGTGGAATGTGGACATCTTCAAGATGACCCTGCCCCGCATCTACCAGATCGTGGTCGAGATGAACCGCCGTGCCCGCGAGGAGCTGGAGAAGGCATTCCCCGGCGACGAGGGCAAGATCAACTACATGGCCCTGATCGGCGACAACCAGGTCCGCATGGCAAACATCTGCGCCTACACCGCCAACAGCATCAACGGCGTGTCCAAGCTGCACAGCGAGATCATCAAGGAAAGCGTGTTCCACGATTACTACCTGTTCAAGCCTCAGGCTTTCAAGAACGTGACCAACGGCATCGCTTACCGCCGCTGGCTGCTGGCCTCCAACCCTGAGCTGTGCAAACTGCTGGACGAGACCATCGGCGAGGAGTACAAGCACGACGCTTCCAACCTCTCCAAGCTGAACAAGTATGCGGACGACAAGACCGTGCTGAAGCGCATCAACGAGATCAAGCTGAACAATAAGAAGAACTTTGCCGCCTATCTGGAGAAGAGCACCGGCCAGGTCATCGACCCCAACTCCATCTTCGACTGCCAGGTCAAGCGGATGCACGAGTACAAGCGTCAGCACCTGAACGCCCTGAACATCGCCGCTCAGTACCTGTACCTGAAGGAGAACCCCAACGCTGACTTCATCCCCAAGACCTATATCTTCGGCGCAAAGGCTGCCCCCGGCTACTACATGGCCAAGCAGATGATCCGGATGATCTGCAAGCTGGGCGACCTGATCAACAATGATCCCGCCGTGCGCGACAAGCTGCGCGTGGTCTATCTGGAAGAGTACTGCGTCTCCCTGAGCGAGCACCTGATGCCCGCCGCCGAGGTCTCTGAGCAGATCTCTCTGGCTGGCACCGAGGCTTCCGGTACCGGCAACATGAAGTTCATGCTGAACGGTGCCATCACGCTGGGTACGCTGGACGGCGCAAACGTTGAGATCGCCGATGCCGCCGGCAAGGAGAACGAGCTGATCTTCGGTATGCTGACCCCCGAGGTCAACAACCTCAAGCAGGTGGGCTACCACCCCAGCGCCTTCATCATGGGCGATGACGTGGCAAATGCCGCTCTGAATTTCCTGGAGCGCGGCTGGAACGGCGAGGACTTCCACGAGGTCACCGAGAACCTGCGCACCAGCGATCCTTATATGGTCATGGCCGACTTCAAGGATTACCGCCGTGCTCAGGCCGACCTGCAGCGCCTGTATGCTGACCGCGAGAAGTGGGCACAGATGAGCCTGAAGAACACCGCCAACAGCGGCATCTTCAGCGCAGACCGTTCTGTGCTGGATTACGCCCGCGATATCTGGCACGCTTCTGCTGTGAAGTAATTGGAAAAGTTAACCCCCCAGTCACCTACGGTGACAGCCCCCCTAGTAGTGGGGCCTCTGGCGTTACGGGAAGTTTTACAGCTTTTCCTTTACGCACAGACTTCACCGTTCTGCCAAGGCCTCCCCTACTAGGGGAGGTGGCAATGCGAAACATTGACGGAAGGGTTTAGCACAAATATATCTCTGCCCCGGAGCCATTACGGAACCGGGGCTTTTTTTGAGAAAGGAACGACCCCACTTGTCTTGTCTGTTCAACAGTTTTGACCCCTATTTCAAGCAGCCCTTTGGTGCGGTGCGCGCCGGGCAGACTGTCCGGCTGTCGCTCTGCATCCCCGAGGAGCTGGGCTATGTAGACCCGCACCTTGTCCTGAAAAAAGAGGGTAAGTTCGATGTTCCCGTCTACTACCGGATGAACTTCGATGGCCAGACCCCCAGGCAGAACCACTTTTCTGTGGAAGTGCCTCTGAATGACCCGGGCCTCTACTTCTACTACTTCGACCTCTACACCGATTTCCGCCGCATCGTGCGCGGCCCCGACAACTGCGGTGTGATCAGCTGGCAGGATGGCGAAAGCTGGCAGATCACGGTCTATGAGCAGGACTTTGAGACCCCCGAAAGCATCAAGGGCAAGGTGTTCTATCAGATCTTCCCGGACCGCTTCTGCGAAGGGGTGGAGAACAAGCCCATGCCCTTTGCCGACCGCATCTATCAGGCCGACAAGCACGCCGAGCCCTTCTGGCAGCCCAACGAGGTGGGCGGCCACCTGAATGAGGATTATTTCGGCGGCGACCTCAAGGGCATCCAGCAAAAGCTCCCCTACCTGCACGAGATGGGGGTGGATTTCATCTACCTCAACCCCATCTTTGAGGCCCACTCCAACCACCGCTACAACACCGCCGA
>ERZ1027233.94-NODE-94-length-40199-cov-7.409077_pt1 | contig 40199 bp, 37 predicted proteins | sample MGYA00519244_ERZ1027233 | MGnify/ENA primary metagenome ERZ1027233 (study PRJEB26926, sample SAMN06164469) | human gut metagenome | biome: ENVO:00009003; feature: ENVO:2100002; material: ENVO:00002003 | host: Homo sapiens | place: USA | collected 2012 ... | reverse complement strand
ACAAAACGGGATTTTCGTTTACAAAGTGGGAATCTCGTTTACAAAATGAGATTTTAATTTACAAAGAGGGACTCTTGCGTTACAAACGGGACTCTCATTCTACATTTCATCACTCTCATTCATCTCACGTTATCTAACTTTTATAATCAATACAAACGTATTGAAATAGTAATGATATAGCATTATAATAAAGAAAATAAATGGAAGTGAGGTGTGGAACATGGCTAGTACAATTCAGGTTAGAGTAGAAGACGAGTTAAAAAGCAAATCAGATGCTTTGTTTAAAGATTTGGGTACAGATACTACAACAGCAATCAGAATGTTTTTAACACAGGCTGTTGCAACAAATGGATTTCCTTTTGAAATAAAAAGACAGACAGAATCAAATCCATATACACCTATGACGGAGAAAGAGATGCTTGCAAAGTTGGAAAAGTCAAGAGAGCAGGGAATGTTCAGGGATGCAGATCATGTGATTTCTGATATGAGGGCAAAGTATGGATTATAAGATAGTTTTGATGCGGGATGCAGAGGAAGATCTTGATAGATTCATCACATATCTTTTGTTTGAAAAGAAAAGTGAGCAGGCCGCAAGAAATTTATTAAATGACTTTGAAACAACAAAAATAAGTTTGTCAAAAGTTGCCGGGAGTCTGAAACTTTGTGACAATCCCAAACTAAGAGAATTAGGATACCGAAGAATCAATTTTTTAGCACATCGATATTTTATGCTTTATCGTATAGAAAATGATACTGTTTACGTGGATAATATTTTTCATGAATTGCAAGATTATGAAAATAAAATGAATTAAAGGTTCGAATGCATTTTCCTACCCGTTGGGGCTGGATCCTAATTTTGAACATGATTTAGGAGATTATTCGGATTTAGAGGGATTTTCTATATGAAAAATTGCTTGAATGTTAGGATTTCAAACGGGAAATACCAATATTTGTTGAGTGTATTATTGGGGAAGATAAAGTGATTCTGGAGTAGAAAGATAGGTTAAAGGTAAATTTGATGTAATAAAATTTAATTATATGATATTATTTTTGAAAGGTAAAACAAAGAATTCATCCCGTATTGATATTATGGACTATAGTTAACATACGGGCGAGTTCTGGGTGCTTTTTGATTGGAGGGATAAAAGGTTATGATTAACCTTGGTACATTAAAAGAAATTACTGATTTGAGAAGTATATGGACACATGAGGCTTTGAACTTTACCCCTTGGGTGGCAGAGAATGTTGAATTGCTTGCAGATGCTGTTGGTCTTGATATTACGGTTGACGAGACAGAATCCTCTGTTGGAGACTTTAATGTTGACATCTATGCATCTGAAACAGGAACGGATAGAAAGATAATCATTGAGAATCAATTAGAAGATACAGATCATGACCATCTTGGTAAGTTAATTACTTATGCATCTGGTAAAGGTGCAGATGTGGTTATTTGGGTAGTCAAACATGCACGAGAAGAACATAAAGCAGCTGTTGAGTGGCTTAACAATCATACGGATGATAAGGTTGGTTTTTTCTTATGTGAAATAAAGCTTTTCCAGATAGGTGATTCTGATATTGCTCCATCATTTACAGTAGTTGAAAGACCGAATGATTGGACAAAAGAGATAAAGAAAACTACGCTTACAAACCCAACGCAACAACAGAGACTGGAATATTGGAATGCATTCAATGATTACGCTTTTCAGAATACGGAATTTGCAAAATCATTTAATAAGAGAAAACCTAATACAGATCATTGGATGGATTTCAGTATTGGTTCATCAGCTTGTCACATCAGTGTTACACAAATTCAAAAGAGAAACAAAGTTGGAGTTGAATTATACATAAATGATGATAAAGAACTCTTTAAGGGTCTTTATTCACATAAAGACGAGGTGGAGTCTGCTATGGGATTTGCACTTGATTGGAGAGAATTGCCGGAGAGGAAGGCAAGTCGTATTATTGTAGAAAAAGAAGTGAAGTTTGATGATCAGAATGCCTGGCCACAGCAATTTGAGTATATTATGGATGTCTGTATGAAGATGAAGAAGGCATTTAGGAAGTATATATAGAAGAAGCAATTTTATGAAGCTAATTGGAATTTGTGAGGGATAAAAATGCTATTATTGACACTTAATATGAATATGTTTAATTTTGTTATTGATGACAGTTTTAATGATTACTTTGACGCTATTTCACCTGATATAGCATTTATTCAAGAGTGTAGATATAATAGGATTAATAAACAATATCGTGCAGAATGGGCAGGAAATTATAAAGAACCCATTGATAGTCGATTTCATTTATCAGTGGCAATTAGTAAAGATAAGAATATTTCAAAGTCTGATATTGATTTGAATGCTGATTGTATATTTGTTGAATATGAAAAATATAAATTTGCAGGTGTTCATCTCCCGTTAATTGATAAAAAAAGAGAGAACGAGAGAAAACGTGAAAAGATACTGTCCAAAATTAAGGAAAGTGAATCAAAAATTATTTGTGGCGATTTTAATGCATGTTTAAATAATGAAAATCAAGAATATTTAGAAGAGCTTTTAAATGATAATGATTATATTGATTTATGGCAAGAAGGTATAAATCAAGGAAAAGCATATTATATAGATTTTTCTGGAAGAAAAATAAAAGCAGATAGAGAGAAATATAAGATTAGAACATTTGTTGGAAATAGACATATTGATTATATATTGGCAAAGAAAAAATTTTTGAATTTAAAAGAAATCAGAATTGATTTTAGAACTTTAGCTTTTACTGATCATTGTAGTATTATTTTGGATTTTGATATTAATCAAACAGACAAGTAAACAAACAGACAATTTCGAGTTGTGGAACTAAAATTTTAAGCAACAAAAATACGATGCTCGGGAAAGCCGATAAAACCTTGCAAAACCAGGCAATACAGGGCATTTCAGAACAGGAGAATTTTATGATAAAAGTACTTTTCATCTGCCACGGCAACATCTGTCGTTCCACCATGGCTCAAAGCGTATTCACCCACCTTATCCGCCAGTCCCATCTCGATTCCTATTTCGAGATTGATTCGGCAGCGACGAGTACGGAGGAGATTGGGAATCCGCCACACCATGGGACAAAGCGAAAATTACAACAGGAGCAGATTCCGTTAATCCCACATCGGGCGAGACAGATGACGCGGGCGGATTATACATATTATGATTATTTGATTGGAATGGATGGTGCGAATATCCGGAATATGATGCGGGTTGCCGGTGGCAGCGATGTGGAAGGGAAGATTTATAAGATGCTGTCGTTCGCGGACTATGAGAAGACGCATAAATTGAGCGAAGCACGTGACGTGGCTGATCCGTGGTATACTGGTGATTTTGACCAGACATTTGAAGATGTTCTGGTAGGTTGCAAGGGCTTACTTGCCTACATCAAAGATAGAGAACAACTGCATAAGTAAAACAGCATTTACGAGTATTTAACATATGCGAGATAACATATTTAACACCCCCTGTTTATTATGGAATAGAAATCATAATAAATGGGGGTTTTTACATGAAGAAAACATATGTGATAGATACGAATATCCTGATTCAGGCACCACATGCATTCTTATGCTTCGAAGAGAATGATGTGGTGCTTCCGCTTGTTGTGGTAGAAGAACTTGATGGATTGAAGAAAGCGGATGGCGAGAAAGGTTCCAATGCGAGAAAAGTCGTGCGGATGCTGGAGCAGTACCGGAATCAGGGAGATCTGTTACAGGGCGTGACGCTGCCGGATGGCGGAACGCTCCGCATCGAGAAGAATTACAAGGCGGTGGAGCTTCCGGAGGATATGCCGGAAGATAAAGCAGATAACCGGATCTTGAAGGTCTGTAAAGGGTTGTCGCAGGATTTGGGCAAGAAGTCACAGGTGATTCTGGTTACGAAGGATCTGGTGCTCCGGATCAAGGCTCAGATGCTTGGCGTGCGGGCAGAGGATTTCACGACGGAGCAGATTACGGTGGATGGTCGGCAATACACGGGCAGGACGGATGCGTATATCCCGGAGGATAAGGTAAAGGAATTCAAGAAGCACGGAATTCCATGCAATGAGGTGTATCAGACAGATGCGGAAGGAAATCGCATACAGCCGGAATTTATCGAGCATGAATTCGTAATTTTAACCCCGGACCAGTCGAATAAGAAGACGATTCTTGGTAAGGTGCAAGATAGCAAGATCTATCCATTATCCTATAAGAAATCATACCCGTATGGCATCAAGCCGAGAAATGTCGGGCAGTACTTCATGCAGGAGGCATTGATGGCATCAGCGGACGAAATTCCGCTTGTGATCATCAAAGGAATGGCAGGTACGGCGAAGACATTTTATTCGCTGGCGGTTGGGTTAGAAAAGGTGTTCAACAATCCGACGGGGGAATACCGGCGGATCATCGTCTGCCGGCCGAATGCACAGTTTGACGATGAGATTGGATTTCTGCCGGGAAGCGAGCAGGAGAAGATTGCACCGTTGATGCGCCCGGTGATTGATAACTTGGAGCAGATTCTCGATTCGGATGAAGAGGAGCGATATGTGGATGAGAAGGCATTGGCAGATAAGATTCAGGAGATCTTCGAGCGGGGAATCATCCAGACAGAGGCGCTGAATTTTATCCGTGGACGTTCGATTGCGAAGACCTATCTGATTATTGATGAAGCGCAGAACATGACGCCGAATCAGGTGCGTGGCATCATCACGCGGGCAGGAAAAGGCACGAAGATCATATTGCTTGGAGATCCTTGTCAGATTGACCGGCCGTTTCTCGATGAACGGACGAATGGACTAAGTTATGCGGCGAAATACATGCAGGGAAGCCCGTATTGTGCGCAGCTCACATTATCGGCGGAGGAATGCGAGCGGTCGGTGCTCGCGATGGATGCGGTGAAACGGTTATAGGATAAGAAGAAGGGTTTAGAAAATGGCACAGATATTATACAAAGACATCATCAAGAACAAAGAGATTAACGAATTTATCAAGAAGGGCGATGCGAATTTAGCCACGCTTGGCTATACGGAGCATTCGAAGACACATTGCACGCTGGTGGCTGAGCGGGCGGCATATCTGCTGGAGAAGTTCGGACATGCTGATGCGGAGATTGAACTTGCGAAGATCGCCGGATATATGCATGATATTGGAAATGCAGTCAATCGTGAACACCATGCCGAGTATGGCGCGCTCCTTGCAAATGATATCCTGCGGCGGATGGATATGCCGTTTACAGATCGTGCAACCATCGTTTCTGCGATTGGGCATCACGACGAGTCAACCGGAGGTGCGGTGGATATTGTGTCAGCGGCGATGATTATTGCGGATAAGACGGATGTCCGCAGAAGCCGTGTGCGCTCACGGGATAAGTCAACCTACGATATTCACGATTGGGTGAATTACGCAGTCACGGAAGCGAACCTGAAGATCAACCGGGAGAAACGCCAGATTGCATTGGAACTGAAAATTGATGAGAAGATCTGTACGATGTATGAGTATTTCGATATTTTTCTTGGACGGATGCAGATGTGCCGGCACGGGGCGGAGTTGTTCGGAGCGAAATTCAAGCTGACTGCCAATGGCAGCAAGGTTCTGTAGGGATAAGACACAAAACCATCTTCGAGACAAAAGAAGCGTCCCCGCTTTCCTTGCATTTATGGTAAAATAGATAGTATCATTTTACTGTAACGGAGGAAGCATATGTCGGGAGAAAAAGGACTTGACAAGGAAGCGATGGATTCGATCTTTAAGAAGGTCAAGGAAGGAAATGAACGTGCCTGGGAACAGCTGATAGAGTCGTGCGATAAATACATGCATAAGTGTGCATGGAATATGTTGAATAGATTCAATCTGCCGGAAGATAGAAAGGCGGAATGGGAACAGGAGCTGTATGAGGCAGGCATGATGGGTGTTGTGGATGCTGTCAAAGGGTTTGATGTGGACAAAGGCTATACGTTCCTGACCTATGCGGGCACATTTATTATAAATGAGATGCGTGCGGAATTGAAAATACTTATGTCCGATGGAAGAACTGGCGGAACGGAGTATTTTGAACTTCTGTCGGAGGAAGATATTGAAGCAATGGATGATCTGACCGATGTACATCATTTTGATGCGGGCGAAAGAACGGTGCAGTTGCTCGATATATTGAAGCTGCAGACCGATGAGAATCACACGTTATCCTATGAAGAGATAAAAAAATGGCTCAAGATCTATCGGACGATGGTGATGAAGGTGCGTGTGGAGAAGACAGAAAGTGATAATACCATGCGGGATCATTTGTACTCCATGATCGAGGCAATGAACTGGAACCGGGATGAAGCGAGAATTCGGTATAAAGGGTATGAGGAAGATTTATTGGAGAAGCGCAGAGCCGGGAAATCAGGAAATAATCTGAGAATCACGGATTTTTCGTATGTTCATTTGTTTGACAATCAAATGCTGGATCAGCTGATTCAGACCATTGCATTATCCGATATGCTTACGAAAGAAGATAAGGAACAACTGATCCGGAGAATCCTGACGACAACCAGCAAATATTATAAGAACCCATATTGGTCTTATGCGATGGATCATCTGACATTTGCTTCGGGAAAGATTGGCGAGAAGGTTGATTACAGCCAGACAAATGTAGCACGTAATCTTCAATTGCTCCAACAGGCGATGAATCAGATGGTTCAGGTAAGCTTTACATTTAACGGATATACTGCCAAGGGTGAATTGAATCAGGGGAAGAGGCGGCATCTGTTAAGCCCGTATCAGATCGTGAAATATCATGACCGGTATTATTGCATAGGCTTGAAAATGGATGGTGATCCAAGAATATGGCAGTACCGCGTGGACATGATGGACGATATTCGGATCCGCGTGGACGATGCGGGCAAGCCGGTGCCTGTTGTGATTGCAAAGCATGAAAGCAATCCGCTCCGCATTGAAAACTGGAATGCCAATCGTTATATGGCGGAGCACCTGTATATGGGATACGACGAACCGAGGAATATAAAAATAAAAGTCCGGATCAAGGATAACAACTATTCGATCCTGTATGACTGGTTCGGGAAATACTATACCGTGACCAGTGAGGCGTGCGAAGATGGATATGTAATTGTGCGGGTGAAGACTTCGCCGAAGATGATCGTGCCGTGGGCAATGCAGTATGCCGATGTAGTGGAAGTGCTCGACGAGGAAGTCCGGAACGAAATTCGCCAAAAATTGGAGAAAATGAGAGAAAAATATATGAACCCTCAAAATATTGAATCTAAATAACAACATAATATAAATGAAGCTAGTTGACCAGGACTGTGGATGGAACTCATCTGCAGTCTTTTTTATTGGAACGGAGGATGAGAATGGAACATGTAAATTTCACAACAGAGTTGTCTGAGAAGCTTGCAAAAGACATTATCGCTTTCTGCAAGGAATGGGGCATGTGGGAGGCGATTCAGATATTTACAGGCGGGAAATGCTACACGGATTTTCTTTTTAGGGATGAAGAAAACTTTGAAGAAGCGGAGCCGGGTGTATATGTAAGGACGGAAACAGAGCCGGATCGGTATTTAACGGGAGTAACTGTTACTTCTAATCCATGTGCGAATGAAATCGAATATAGCTGTTATGCGAATCCGGAGCATCTTCTGGATATGACATATGAAGGACCATTGTATATGCTTATCCATAATCTGGAATATGAAGTTAATCCGCATAATCTCTCAGACACGGCAAAAGAATATATTTGCAGTCACGATAAAAGAATACAGGATGCTATCGAGTATGAGTGTATAGAAAGAGCTGATGATTATATGGAAAATCATAGCGGGTGGGATCCTGCCGAGTTTGATTCTTATGAAGCGTATCTGGAACTTGAAGAGCCCCCGGAATTTAATGCGGAGATTTTCAAGCATGAACCAGAGGAGTTTTCTTCCAGAGAGGAATATCATGAATTCCTGCTGAAGGCGGAATGTTGCAAAGATGCTTCCCTTGAGGAATATTTCTTTGAACAGGTGAAACTGGAAACGTACCAGGAACTTGCCGAAAGCGAGCATTATTACAATGGAGGAACTATTGCGAATCATGTGTTACATGAATTTGGCAAGATGTTTGAACGATACGGACTTTGGTATGAGCCGGGTTTTAGCTGGTCGCTTACGACATACAGGCAAACCTATGGGAAGAAGCGGAGGGAGGTGCGATAATATGACATTGGGCGCGTGGCTTAGGTGTTTCGATGAAAATGTCGAAATAAATGTAACAGAGCAGGGCGTTTTAATATATACTGGAAAGGTCGCAGATGTTCCCTATAAGATAGGAATCAGGGAAGCATCTACGGGAACTGGTGCGATTGTCTATGACTGTATCCAAATCGAAGTAAGGAGGAGTGATTCATGAGTATTTTTGTATGTGGTGATATCCATTCTACACTTGATATTAACAAATTAGATCCATTTGTAGACCGGGAGGATATCGATGAAAATGATTATCTGATTATCTGCGGAGATACCGGTATCTGTGGATTTTCCAGAGAACAGGAACGCGCGACAAGAGAATATCTCCGGGAACTGCCAATGACGGTTTTGTTCGTCGACGGCAATCATGAGGGATTCGATGCATTACTTTCTTATCGCGAGGATGAATGGCATGGTGGGAAGGTACATATCATAGAACCGGGAATGATTCATCTGATGCGGGGACAGGTATATGACATAGAGGGTAAGACGTTCTTTGCGTTTGGCGGTGCGTATTCTGTTGACCGGGAATACCGGGAATTAGGACGGACATGGTTTGAAGAAGAGCTGCCTTCGGAGGATGAATATGAGGAAGCGAGGAGAAACCTTAGAATACATGATTACAAGGTGGATTATATCGTCACGCATACCGGACCATATGAAGTTGTTTCGGAGCTTGGATATGAATGTCATGAAGAGGGTCTTGAACAGTTGCGGTTCTTTCAGGAACTAGCGGATACGGTTGATTTTCAGGATTGGTATTTCGGACACCTGCATGAAGATACCGACATTGAGAACTTTCATTGCCGGATAGATGAAGTGACGCAGATTTGGTAAATAATGAATATGGGAGAAAATGTAGTAAAAACAATTGAGATTTCGATGAACCGGTGGGGGGATTGTGTATTTTCTGTATGATGTAGTATAGATATTTCTTCTGAAAAATGCTATAATCACAATAATTGTAAACTGATTCCGGAGTGATTGTTTGACAATGCTCCGGTTATTTGGTTAGCAAACTATAATATAAATATGGGGGAAGCGTATGAAACTAAAATGTACAAATGTGTTGGTTACAATTGCGATGATCTGCAGTGTGCTGGCAATGATTATGAACTGGATTATTTACTTTGGACCGCAGGACAAATATGTTCAATTTTTTGGCGTGGATGTAAACAACGAACGAATCTTTGATATCCGCTGCATTATATGTCCTATCCTGACTGTGGGACTGTATATTCTTGCATGCACCATCACACGGAAATCGCAGAAGAAAAGAACCGGATTGGCGATTTCAGTCATTGTTCTTGTGAGCCATATTATTTTAAATGTATTAAATGTTGTATGTGTGGTTGCAGTAAACCGGAAATATGCCTTTTTTTATGGGGCGTCAGTGCTGGCGAAAGCTTCGATTCTGAATAATATGAGGAATTTTATGGAAAAACCATTTCATATATTGGCTATGATATTTCTGGCAATCACGATTGGAACGTTGTGTGGAAAGGATAATAACGTGCAACCTCAATCCGGACAATCGTTGTAAGGCATAAGATCATATACAGACATTTCATAAAAAAGGAGTTTATACAGTATGAAAATCGGAAGTCATGTTGGAATGAGCGGCAAAGAGATGATGCTTGGCTCGGTGAAGGAAGCGCTCTCTTATGACGCAAATACATTTATGTTATATACAGGAGCACCGCAGAATACGCGCAGAAAGGACGTGTCAGAGCTGCGCGTGGAAGAAGCGTGGGAGCTGATGCGGGCAAATGATATCACAGAGTTTGTGGTACATGCGCCGTATATCATCAATCTGGCAAATACGGTGAAGCCGGAGATCTACCAGCTGGCGGTTGATTTCTTAAAGACAGAGATCGAGCGGACCGCGGCAATGGGAAGCAAGACGCTTGTCCTGCATCCGGGTTCCCATGTGAATGCCGGTGCCGATGCAGGCATCGATAGTATTATTAAAGGGTTAAATGAAGTGCTTACCCAAGATACGCCGGTGTATATCGCGCTTGAGACAATGGCAGGAAAGGGCAGCGAGATTGGCAGAAGCTTCGAGGAGCTGGCGCGTATCTATGATGGTGTCATTTACAATGACAAGCTGCATGTCTGCTTTGATACGTGTCACACGAACGATGCCGGATATGATGTGGCAAATGATTTCGACAGCGTGATCGAAGAATTCGACAAGATCATCGGCAAGGACCAGATTGCGGTATTCCATATCAACGACAGCAAGAATCCACGCGGAGCGGCGAAGGATCGCCATGAGAATATCGGACTTGGTTCGATTGGGTTTGATGCGTTATACAAGATCGTATGGCATAAGGATTTCTTGGACGTACCGAAGATTCTGGAGACACCATATGTGAAATCACTTGCAGATGCGAAGAAAGCATTTCCACCATACAAGGAAGAGATTGACATGCTCCGGAGTGGCGCGTATGATGCGGCAAGAATTACGAAGCTTGCGGAGTAAGTCATCCGAAGAAACTTAGACATATTGCGAACACACATGGAGCCGTCAGGCGACATGAAAAACAAAGAATCGAGAGTAGGAAATATGGCAGTCAGAGATGAAATTATAAAGACACTGGAAGAAAATAGAGGCACCTATCTGTCTGGCGAGCAGCTTGCGAAGAAACTATCTGTCAGCCGGGCAGCAGTGTGGAAAGCCATCCGCAAATTGCAGGAGGATGGATTTGCAATTGAGGGCGTGAACAACAAAGGCTACAAGCTGGCAGAGGATACGGATGTGTTGTCTGTACAGGGAACGGCGAAATATCTGGACGTCGAGTGTCCGGTGCGGTTGGAAGTGTTCCGCTGTATCAACTCCACGAACCTTGCACTCCGTGAGCGGACGCAGGAGGAAGAAGGCCTGGTGCTTGCCGCGATGGAACAGACGAACGGACTCGGAAGACTGGGACGGTCGTTTATGTCGCCGGCAAATACGGGAATCTATTTCAGTATCCTGTTGAAGCCGCAGATCGCGAATCAGGAAGTGACGCTGCTTACGACAATCGCCGCCGTGGCAGTCTGCGAAGCAATCGAGAAATACACGGACAAGAAACCACAGATCAAATGGGTCAACGATATCTTCATCGATTCGCACAAGGTATGTGGCATCCTGACACAGGCAGCATTTCAGATGGAGAACTTAGACCCGGAATACGTGATCGTCGGAATCGGAATCAATCTGTATATGCCGACGGAAGGATTTGGTAAGGAACTGGAAAATATTGCCGGTTCTGTCCTGCAGGAGCAAAGCGGTGACATCAAGAATAAGATTCTGGCAGAGACGCTGAACCGCTATTTCTATTACTACAAAAACTTTGCGAAGAAAGAATTCATCGCGGAATACAAGAAGCGCAGTCTGGTTCTTGGAAAAGGTATCCGTGTTGTGACAAAGGATGGTGAGCGCAAGGCAACCGCACTTGATATCGACGACATGTGCCATCTCCTTGTCGAGTACGAGGATGGCACCCGCGAAAATCTCTCAACCGGCGAAATCAGTATCCGGCTGCAATGATACGTGATAACCAAGGAAAAATTGGACATAATATGTGTGTACTTTAAGCTAAACCGAATAACAGATAAAAGTGATAAAAAATAAAGATATCTGTTTTAAAAAAAAAATTGTGAATCTTAGAATGTATATCACATATTTCAATATTGATTCATGAAAATATACGATATGTTTGATACTTAGAAGTTCTTAATGTTCTGTTACAAAAGCAGCCATGTTTGAACACGATGTTCAAACAAGTCGCCACTGAGCCATGGATGGCGAATTGGCGACGGTGGCGTATGATGAGAATAGATAAAACAGAACATTTAGAACTTCTTAGTGTCAATACATTGTATATAGAATGAATCATATTGAAATATGTGTTGAAGATATTTAGGATTCACAATAAGTTGTTTGAGAAAGGAGACACATATTATGAAGATACTATTTTACGATGCAGCAACCTACGACGTGGAATCCTTCGAGAAAGAACTCACCCATTTCCCGGACATCGAGATCATCTACCACGAAGTTGATATCTCTCCGAAGACTGTATCACTCGCACAGGGCTGCGATGCAATCTGTGCATTTGTAAACTCGGATCTGAGCGCGCCGGTACTGGAGAAGCTTGCTGCAATAAATATCAGACTGGTGCTGCTTCGCTGTGCCGGGTTTAATAATATAGATTTGGAAAAGGCAAATGAACTTGGCATTACGGTGCTGCGTGTGCCGGGCTATTCTCCGGAAGCCGTTGCGGAGCTTGCGATTACACTGGCGCTTGCGGTCAACCGCCATGTACACAAAAGCTACATCAAGGTGCGGGAGAATAATTTCAGCTTAGTGGGATTAACCGGAGTGAATTTTCATGGGAAGACCGCGGGCATCATCGGGACCGGAAAGATCGGTGCTGCAATGTGCCGGATCTGCCGTGGATTTGGTATGCGCGTAATCGCGTATGATATGTACCCGAATAAAGAGCTGGAATTCGTGGAATACATGCCGCTCGAAGACGTGCTGAAGCAGAGTGACTTGATTTCCCTGCATTGCCCGCTCACAGACGAGACTTATCACATGATCAACAAGGATACGATTGCACAGATGAAGGATGATGTGATCTTAGTCAATACATCCCGTGGTGCGCTGGTCGATTCAGAGGAACTGATACAGGGTATCCGGCAGGGCAAATTCTTCGGCGTCGGTCTGGATGTCTACGAGGAAGAGGGAGACAATGTATTTGAAAACCGGGAGGACGAACTGTTACAGCATTCTATCACAGCCAGATTGCTTTCATTCCCCAATGTTATCATTACGTCCCATCAGGGTTTTCTGACGCGGGAAGCACTTGCGGCAATCAGCCGGACAACCTTACAGAATGCGGTCGATTATGAAAATAGAACCATCCATGAAGCCAATCAGGTAAAATAGATTGGACAAAATTATAACAATCATAAGTACGGGCAGATGTGTGTATCACACATATATCTGCCCATTTTTGTTGTTTTTATCAAATAGATGTGGATTTAAAAATGAATCTATGATAAAATGGCTCTTATCTGCTGTTTATAGGACAACAAAATGAAATCAGACAGCAAATAACGGACAAGATGCATGATACAGAATTCTTTATAAGAGGGTATGTGTTGTGAATCGAGAACGAAAAAAGAGAGGGAAAAAGGATGGAAGAAAAGAAGCGACACTCATTTGGTGGATCAATCGGATTCGTACTTGCGGCGGCAGGTAGTGCGGTTGGTCTTGGAAATATCTGGCGGTTTCCGTATCTGGCAGCCAAGGATGGAGGCGGATTATTCTTAGTCGTCTATATCATTCTGGCATTGACATTTGGCTACACGCTGCTGACTACGGAGATTGCAATCGGTCGAAAGACGAAACAGAGCCCGCTCACGGCATATACGAAGCTTCATGATAAATGGGGATTCTTAGGTGCTATTGCGAGTATTATACCGGTTATCATCATGCCGTATTACTGCACAATCGGTGGCTGGGTAGTAAAATATTTCTTCGTATTTTTGACAGGACATGGAGCCGACGCTGCACAGGATGGATTCTTTACCGGATTCATCACGTCACAGTGGGAACCGATTATTACATTTGTGATCTTCCTTGCGGTATCTGCATTTATCGTATTCCGTGGTGTCAATAAAGGAATTGAGTCTACATCGAAGATTATCATGCCAATCCTGCTTGTCATGATTTTGGGAATTGCAATATTCTCATTAACATTGAAAAATACAAATGATGCAGGTGAAGTAGTAACCGGTCTGCAGGGATTTAAAATATATATTGTTCCTAATTTTGAGGGACTGACAATCGGAAAGTTATTTACGGTTCTGATCGATGCACTCGGACAGTTGTTCTTCAGCTTGTCTGTGGCAATGGGTATCATGATTACATATGGTTCGTATGTGAAGGATGATGCAAACCTTGGAAAATCAATTAATCAGATTGAGATTTTTGATACGGTTGTTGCGTTCCTTGCAGGTGCGATGATCATTCCGGCTGTGTATGCATTTATGGGAACAGAGGGTATGTCATCCGGACCAAGTCTGATGTTTGTATCTTTGCCAAAGGTATTTGCTGCAATGGGTGTTGCCGGAAATATAATCGGTACAATCTTTTTTGCAATGGTATTGTTCGCTGCAATTACAAGTGCGGTATCCGTCATGGAGGCAGTTGTATCATGTATTATGGATGCATTCCATACAAGCAGAACAAAAGCCGGCACAATCGAGGGAATCTTCGCACTGATCGTTGGTATCATTGTCTGCCTCGGATACAACAAGCTGTACTTTGAGTTCAAGCTTCCGAATGGTTCAACGGCGCAGATCTTAGATATCATGGATTACATCAGTAACAATCTGCTGATGCCGATCGTAGCACTTGCAACCTGTATTCTCGTCGGATGGGTCATCAAACCGAAGACTGTGATCGAAGAAGTAGAAAAGAGCGGTTGTAAAATGGGAAGAAAGCGGCTTTACACTGCTATGGTAAAGGTCATCGCTCCAATCTTCCTGATCCTGCTTTTGCTGCAGACACTCGGAATCATGAAACTGTAAACATATAGAAAAAGGAACCCGGTTTGGGTTCCTTTTTTTCGCGGAGATACATTTATAAAGTTTTAATTATATCCAACAGTTCTTTTGGAATATTCATATTTCCCCGTCCGATTCCCATCTGTATATTCGGCTTTACAACCCCGTGGAAATCCGAGCCGCCGGAGATTGCCAGCCCGTATTTGGCAGCCAGCGAGCGGAGCTTCTCACTTTCAAAGCGGTTGTTCGAAGAGTGGAATGCCTCAAGTCCTTTTAATCCGAGTGTTTTCAGATACGCCAATAACTCATCAATCTGTGCATACCCAAGATGATAGAGCAGAGGATGTGCCAGAAATGCCGCTTTGCTATAAGTCGTTAAGATGCGCATGGCAGTCTCACAGGTAACCTGTGGTTTTGGAAGGTAATATTTACAGCCGATGCCGATGTATTTGCGGAACGCGGTATCCTTGTCTTTGCAGACGCCTTCCTCGACGAGAACTCTTGCGAAATGTGCCCGTGTGATGACACTGTCCGGATTGCCGTGAAGCAGCTTCTCCATCGTGACAGGGAGACCATCTGCCTGCATCATCGCTACCATTTTCTCATTTCTTCCCTCACGTGCTTCCTTTAATACGGCAAGCTCTTTTTGAAGCTCCGGGTTTTCATAGTCCATATAGAAGCCGAGAATATGAATCTCACGATTGTTATAGTAGCAGGACAGTTCGATGCCCGGCACTACCTCCAAAGGCTTGTCCTTTGTATAGTCTAAGATTTCTGCCACGCCATCGACCGTGTCGTGATCGGTCAGGGCAATCGCGGAAAGTCCCATCCGCATCGCTTCGTCGGCAACCTCTGTCGGTGTCAGAGAACCGTCGGACGCATTGGAATGTACATGTAAATCGATTCGTTCCATATTACCAACCTCCTTGTGATCGTGTTTGATGTATTATTTTATATCACAGCTTGTACCATCTGTTTTGTTTAGGTGATGCAAAACTATATCGGATAAGCGGATTATTTATTCTTCAGAATATTCAACAGCTCATCCGGTGAGAATGTATATTTCGTGTGACAGAAGTCGCACACAACTTCAATTGGCTTGTTGTCAGCAATCATAGCGCCAAGCTCTTTTCTGCCAAGACTGATAACTGCCTGCTCGACACGCTCCTTGCTGCAATCACAGACATACGCACAAGGCATGGAATCGGTCAGCTCGACATCATAGCCTTCAAACAATTTTCGTATGATAGCTTCCACAGACATGCCCTGCTTGAGAAGAGCAGTGAAAGAAAATCCTTTCAGCCGTTTCTCCAGCTCGTCAATCAATGCGTCCTCTGCAAATGGCATCAGCTGGATGATAAATCCACCGGCATTCGCTACGGATGTATCGTCGTTGAACAACACGCCCAGAGCCACAGAGCTTGGAATCTGGTCACTTGTTGCAAAATAGTAGGTCAGATCCTCTGCAATCTCGCCGCTTACCAGATGGGTGTCGCCGACATACGGCTCCTTCAGACCGATATCCTTGATGACGCTTAAGACACCGAGGTCCACAGCCTTTGCGACATCGTTTGCAGGAAGCATAACCTCCGGTTCGCTGACATATCCCTTGACATGTCCGTTTGCATCGGCAGTGACAAGCATACCGGAGATCGGTCCCTGACACTGGATACGGAGTGTTAATTTGTCGGTATCATTTTTACACATGGCGCCCATCAGCACGCCTCCGGTCAACAGTCTGCCGAGTGCGTTCGTAACAACCGGACTGGTATGATGTGTAATTCTTGCTTTTTCCACAGTATCGGTAGAGTTGCAGGCGAAGAAACGAACCTGCTTGTTCGCTGCCATGCCACGAATCATTGTATCTGCCATAAATGTATCCTCCTTAAAATGAGTGTTTGGATTTTGTATATATACTTGCATGTGTTGTTATTTATGATTGATGCAGTGGTATACAAAATTACTGTATATATTGTTTCTTTGAATTCTTGTTTCGTGTTTCTTTCGCGATGATATAAATACGTTCACATTCCTCGTCCGCCGGCTCATGTGTAAATGCATCATAGGCCGCAAGCAGGGTAAGACCGGAATCAGCTACCATCTGTTTCATCTGCTTTAGTGTGTACCCTTTTTGTACATGCAATTCCTCATATTTGCGGAACAGGTTATCATCGGCATCGGAATCCGAAGGTTCCTTTACGAACAGGCTTAAAGCGAGTTCATTAATTGCTTCCTCTTCATCATAATAATTATCCCAGATAAAGCTGATATCATCCCGATCCTCGGCAATTGTCGCTTCGGCTACGACATCCCGGTAATAATGCTCCGTATGGAAGTCGAAGATGAAAAGTCCGTCCGGATCAAGGTAGTTATTGACGAGCGAGAATACATGCGTAAGCTCTTCCGGTTCGGTAATATAATTGACGCTGTCGCAGAGACTTACGATGGCTGCAACGGTTCCGTATAACTCAAACTCGCGCATGTCCTGACACAGGTAGAGCGATGAAGAATGATTTTGTTCCCGCTTTTCGTTTGCAATATCCAGCATGGCAGGGGAGTTGTCGATACCGATCATGTCGTATCCGAAATCTGCCATACGCTCGGTTATATTTCCGGTTCCACAGCCAAGCTCTGCCAGAATGCCGCTTGCAATATCATATTCCACAAGCAGGCCGTGCAGATAGTCTGCCCATGCGTCATAGGGAATGTTGTCCATGAGCGCATCGTAGACAGCAGCAAAATTTGAATATGCTTCAGCCATAGGGTACCTCCTTATTTTTCGTAAACACTGACATTAAATTATAAAATAAAAGATAGTGAAAAACAAGGAAAAATCATATATAATAAAATGCGCGATTGATAGCGCGTATGCGAGATTTGGAGGATTACAATGAAAGATCAGATACAGACAATAAAATTAAAGAAGGAGAAGCGTGCATTTTCATATTGGCGCATCCCGTTTTTTGCGGGCGCGGGCATCTATCTGGAAGTGTTGTTTCATCTGGCGATTTACCATAAACTCGAAAGCACGAGCATCTATCCGATTTTGTTCGGTGCCACGTTGGGGCTTTTCTTAGCGGCACTCACTGTATGGCTGCCGCGCATCGGAAATGAGATCATCGCGTATGTCGGTCTTACGGCATTCTGCGTGTATGATATCGTGCAGCTCATCTATTTCCGGATATTTGGGACATTCTTAAGTCTGGTGTCTGTCGGCGGGGCCGGGAACGCGATGGATTTCAAGGTCGTGATGTTCGAGAAGATTCGCCAGAATGTTGGATGGATGTTGCTGTTTATGTTGCCGGTGATCGCACTTGTTTTGCTGCGTGTATTTCTGATAAAGTTTGACAGACCGAAGATGAAAATAAGGCTTATAAGTGTGGCAAGTGCGGTTTGTCTGTGCGCCATTTCCATCCTTCTGCTGAATGTGCAGGGACGCGCGATGTATTCGCCGTATCAGTTGTTCCACAACCAGTATGTGCTGGAGCTTTCGATGAACAAGCTCGGCGTATGTGTGACGACCGTGCGGGATGCGCAGACGATGCTCACCGGGGGAAAGAAAAATGTGACATTCACTTTGGATGATACAGATATGCAGCCAGATGATGTGACGGCAACCGAAAGTGATGCAATGGAAGCTACGGCAACCGATACGGATGCAGCACCTGCGTATGTGGAACAGGTTGATCCGGCAGTTGATTTTAAGAAGCTGTATCAGGCAGCCGAGGATGAGCAGTTGAAGAATCTGTCCGCTTATTGCGCGCAGCAGACACCGACCATGCAGAACGAATATACGGGTATGTTCGAAGGGTATAATGTTGTCTGCATTACCGCGGAGAGCCTGTGCAAATACGGTATCTACGAGAACTGCACACCGACGCTTTATAAGATCATGAATGACGGCTTTGTATTTGAAAATTACTATAATCCGATCTGGTATCACAGTACGATTGACGGAGAATTTGTAGACTGTCTGGGACAGTATCCGTGTTCCTCAGAGTGGAGCTTTTATAAGTCAGCAGATACATATCAGCCGTATGCACTTGGCAATGCATTGAATGAGAAAGGCTACACAAGCAAAGCATACCACGACTTTGACTTCTATTATTATAACCGGAGTGAGACACATGCGAATATGGGATATGATTTCAAGGCAATCGATTATGGTCTGGATATCCCAAGCTATGTGACATATTCCGATTATGATACGATCGAGGCAGTATACAAGGAGTTTATTAACGAAGAACCGTTTCTGATGTATTTTATGACATTCAGTGGGCATCTTCCATATAATTACGATTACAATGCCATGTGCCTGAAGAACCGTGAGGAAGCAGAAAAATGCACAGAAGGAATGGACTTGCCGGAAGACGCGGTGGCGTATATTGCGGCACAGATGGAGCTTGATAAAGCATTAGAGGATCTGATCGACAAGCTGGATGAAGCCGGAAAGCTGGAGAAGACCGTGTTCATCGTGACACCGGACCATTATCCATATGGACTGACAGACAGCGGCTACGATGCGCTTGCAGGCAAGAATGTATCCGATGATGCATTTGAAAAACATCATTCCTGCCTTGGCATCTGGTCTGCATCTATGGAAGAACCGGTTCCTGTCAAGAAGCTCTGCGCAAGCGTAGATGTCCTTCCGACTGTCTTGAATTTACTTGGCGTGACATACGATTCACGCATACTCGCAGGACATGATATCCTGTCCGATTCGGAAGAACTCGTCATCTTCGCTGACCATAGTTTCAAGACAGACAAGATCGGCTACAATACGAAAACCGGAGAAGTGACTTACTATGTGGACGAAAAAACAGTTTCACAATCCTACATCGACGATAAAATCAAGGAAGTCGAAACGAAGCTTTACATGTCCGATGAAGTCATCAACACCGATTTCTACGGCTATGTGTACGGCAGGAAACCAACAAACACCACAACAAGCACCACCACATCAACCGAACAACAAAACAAAGAATAAACCAGAAAATCATACGAAAAGGTACAAAAAGATACGATTTAGCGGAATTTTGTTGTGAAAAGCAACGAAGTATGATAAAGTAAATTGGATTATGTAATTTATCTTGCTATTGCAAAATGCGTATGAAATATAATATGTATGTATTGCAATTACAATTCATGAACTATGTATATGTTTGGAACTTAGAAGCACTTAATGTTCTGTCAAAAAATTAGAAATGATTGAACACGATGTTCAATCAAGTCGCCACTGAGCCATGGATGGCGAATTGGCGACGGTTTCGTCCGGGTAAGATACATATATCAGAACATTTAGTGCTTCTTAGTTTCAATACATCGCATAGGAATGAATTCTAATTGCAATACATACACAGTGGAATTACATGCATTTTGCAGCAACAAGATAGAATAAGGAGGAAAACAAAATGACGAGAATCGGAATTTACGGATACGGAAATCTCGGCCGCGGCGTAGAAGCAGCCATCAACCAGAACGATGATATGGAATTAGTTGCCGTATTTACAAGAAGAAATCCTGATGAATTGGTTATTAAGAACCAGACAGCCAAGGTGTGCAACGTAAAGGACATGGCAGACTGGAAAGATAAAATCGATGTTATGATTCTGTGCGGCGGAAGCGCAACCGATCTTCCGGAGCAGACACCGGAATGTGCAAAATATTTCAACGTGATCGACAGCTTTGATACACATGCAAGAATCCCGGAGCATTTTGCGAATGTGGACGCAAGTGCAAAAGCAAGCGGACATATCGGAATTATCTCCGTTGGCTGGGATCCGGGCATGTTCTCACTCAACCGTCTGTACGGAAATGCATTGCTTCCGGAGGGAAATGATTATACATTCTGGGGCAAGGGTGTCAGTCAGGGACATTCCGATGCCATCCGTCGTATCGCAGGTGTCAAGGATGCCAAGCAGTATACGATTCCCGTAGAATCCGCACTTGAGGCAGTTCGTAACGGCGAGAATCCGGCGCTTACAACAAGACAGAAGCATACAAGAGAGTGCTTCGTAGTGCTTGAAGAGGGCGCAGATGCGGCAAAAGTTGAGGAAGAAATCAAGACAATGCCGAACTATTTCGCAGATTACGATACAACGGTTCACTTCATTTCGGAAGAAGAGCTGAAGGCAAACCACAGCGGAATTCCACATGGTGGATTTGTACTCCGCAGCGGTGTGACCGGCTGGAACAAGGAGAACAAGCATATCATCGAGTACAGCCTGAAGCTTGATTCAAACCCTGAGTTTACATCCAGCGTACTGATTGCTTATGCAAGAGCGGCTCACAGACTTGCAAATGAGGGAGCAAGCGGTTGCAAGACCGTATTTGATATTGCACCGGCTTACCTTGTGAATAAAACAGGGGAAGAGCTTCGTGCATCCATGCTGTAAGATGCACCAGATACCATGTCACCGACTGAATATGGGCGGCAGACAATAAGAAAGAAAACGAGGAGAGAAGAGAGAAGATGGAAGAAATCGCAAATTACGTGCCACAGATGTACGCAACATTCTGGGCATTAATCCCGCCGGTCGTGGCAATCGTGCTGGCACTCATTACAAAGGAGGTTTACAGTTCACTCTTTTTAGGAATTGTGATCGGTGGACTGTTCTGGTCCAACTTCAGATTTGAAGCAACCGTAAACCATGTATTCAAAGACGGAATCGTCCGCGTGCTGACCAATTCATATAACATGGGTATTCTGGTATTTCTTGTAATACTCGGTGTTATGGTCTGTATGATGAACAAAGCCGGTGGTTCGGCAGCGTTCGGACGATGGGCAAGCGCCCATATCAAGACGCGGATTGGCGCACAGTTAGCGTCAGTTGCGCTCGGTGTTTTGATCTTTATTGATGATTATTTTAACTGTCTGACAGTTGGAAGCGTGATGCGTCCTGTGACAGACAAGCATCAGGTATCGCGTGCGAAGCTTTCGTATATCATTGATGCGACAGCAGCTCCGGTCTGTATCATTGCTCCGATTTCATCATGGGCAGCAGCAGTAGCCGGATTCGTAGAGGGAGAGGACGGATTCTCCATCTTTATCCGTGCAATTCCGTATAACTATTATGCGCTTTTCACGATTATATTTATGATTGTTTTGATCGTTAGAAAGATTGATTATGGTCCGATGCGGACGCATGAGAAGAACGCTTTGAAGGGCGATATCTACACGACACCGGACCGTCCATATGCAAACGCGGAAAATGAAGTCGTTGAGACAAAGGGGAAAGTGATTGACCTTGTATTCCCAATGATCGTTCTGATTACAGCCTGTGTCATCGGCATGATTTACAGTGGTGGATTTTTCTCAGGCGTTGGATTTGTAGAAGCATTTTCGGGCAGTGATGCATCGGTTGGATTGATGTATGGCAGCTTCTTTGCACTTGTGATTACGATTATCTATTATATGTTCCGCCGCGTATTGAAATTCAGCGAATCCATGTCTTGTATTCCGGAAGGATTTAAAGCGATGGTTCCTGCAATTTTAATTCTGACATTTGCCTGGACATTGAAGGCGATGACAGACAGCCTTGGCGCAAAAGAATTTGTGGCAGAGCTCGTGAAGAGTACGCCGGATGCGTTGCTTAGTTTCCTGCCGGCACTTGTATTTATCATTGCATGCTTCCTTGCGTTTGCAACCGGAACCTCATGGGGAACCTTCGGTATGCTGATTCCGATCGTTGTAAATGCATTCGAGGGAACAAACGCAACGATGATGATCATTTCCATCTCTGCATGTATGGCAGGTGCCGTATGTGGAGACCATTGTTCCCCGATTTCGGATACGACAATTATGGCATCCGCAGGTGCACAGTGTAATCACATCAATCATGTAAGCACACAGCTTCCATATGCGATTACAGTCGCACTTGTATCGTTCGTCACTTACATTATTGCCGGATTCTTTGGTAATAGCAAGGGACTTCCGGGAGTAATGAAGAGTCCTGTGATTCCGCTGGTAATCGGCCTGATTTTACTGTATGTTGTGTTGCAGGTGATCAAGACAGTTGAGAAAAAGAAAGATCCAATTGATGCAGAATAAGAGGCTTGAAATGAAAAAGACAAAAGGAAGTATTATGTTGCTGTTTGCCGCGTTTTTCTGGGGAACGACGTTCGTAGCACAGACAACAGCATCTGATCAGATTGGAACATTTACATTTAACGGAAGCCGCTCCATAGTTGGAGCGGCATTTCTTGCGCTATTGATTCTTGCTCGCACGGGAATGAAGAAGCAGAAAGCAAAGGTAAGTGGAGAACCGGTCGAAAAAGAAAGTATAAAACGGACCGTGATCGGTGGTATCCTCTGTGGCTGTGTGTTGTTTTTCGCAACGAATCTGCAACAGAGTGGTATCGCGGCATATCCGGAAGGCGTGGCCAGCTCCGGCAGATCGGGGTTTCTCACCGCAACGTATGTGGTTATGGTTGCAATCGTATCCGGATTACTCGGGAAGAAATTACATAAGATTGTTTATGTGGCAGTTTTTGTCTGCCTTGGTGGTATGTACATGCTGTGCATGTCAGGCGGTATCGACAATCTGTATTTTGGAGATCTGCTTGGGCTTCTGTGCGCAGTCTGCTTCACCGGACATATCCTGGCGGTCGATCATTTTAACGATTGTGACAGCGTGAAGATCTCGTGCATCCAGTTTATTACGAACGGTGTGTTATCTCTGATCTGTATGGCAATCTTTGAACAACCGGCATGGAGTGATCTTGCCGCCGCGTGGTTCCCAATCCTATATGCGGGTATCTTCTCGAGCGGTATCGCGTATACGCTTCAGATCGCAGGACAGAAATATGCAGATCCGGCAGTTGCATCCATCGTGATGAGTCTGGAATCGGTGTTTGCAGTGCTCGGTGGATTCGTCGTATTGCATGAGGTGTTAGCACCGCGGGAAATCGTCGGCTGCGTGCTTGTGTTCACCGCAGTGATCTTGGCACAGGTGCCGCAGATGCGAAAGTAGAGGCTATTATTTGATTGTGCTTGCATTTTTATAATAATCTTGTATATTATCTGTATTGAATGAGGTGTATGTTTCCGGACTGCACTGGGGGAGTCACTCTGTGGCTCTCTTTTTTGTTATCAAATAAAAGTGAATAGTCACGCAGTTTCGTGATAATCGGAATCGCAATTGCTTCGAACAACAAAAATCTACTTTAATTCGATATGAACAAATTGCAAATGAACTATTTTGGTGTAAAATGTAATTAGCAAGTAGCGGAGGATAAGTATGAGAGACTATAGTTTTGGAAATTTTATCAGTACACTAAGAGAGAGAAAAGGCCTGTCTCAATATCAGTTGGGTGTACTTGTCGACGTTTCAGATAAAGCGGTGTCAAAATGGGAAAATGGAGAATCAGAACCATCAATTGATAAGTTAATCAAGTTATCGAAATATTTTGGAGTTAGTATTGATGAATCAATGTCATTTAGATAAGGTTTTTTATGATGAAAACAGTATATCATATGCGTTCATGCATTGAAAATACTGTTCAGTTAAGAAATGCTGTATTTTTTAGGTGCACTAATGCGTAGAAAGCAGGTGTATGATGAGTTCAAATCATTTTTTTGTGTATGACAAAAAGACAGATTGCATATCTGCCTCATAATGCAGTATAATGGTAACGAGATTTATGCAACCCGATACATGAAATCCCTATTTCTCTTTGGACAGAGGTGGATAGGATATTTTCGATTGTACCTGACAGGAGTCAGATATTTTTGTATGAGAAGCATGGTCTCTGTTTCGTTACCACCGTGTTTGAGATATGCCTTGCATATGTTTACTGCGATGGTGTATTTGAGTTCACGGAAGCTTGTTTCCTCGCTCCAGCGCATCCGGTAAAGTTTATTGATTTCTTCCAGAGGAAATTCTTCTTCTGAAAGATTGGTGGCAATACAGATATAGGTTCCATTATCAAGGCGAATACGTACAATACGGAATTCAATATCGTAATACATGCAGTTTTCATCAAGAGAATCAAAATCGGTAGAAGGCTGAAGTATGGTATAGGTATAGATGAAATAAGCTCGTATAAATGCGAGTGCGGAAAGATAGGTTTGGAGAAATCCTTGATTTGGAACCATCCGAGGTGTGGAAGCAGATTGATGGAGAGTTGGAAAAGAAGATGCAGCGCAACGAGAAAGGATGATGCTTGTGGCAGGATCGTATAAATATTTCAGATATTATTTGCGGGATGTTCCGGAAAATGCATCGCTATAAAAATGCTGGAGGAAATGAATGGTCACACAAGAAATCAACTGATTACAGAATTTCTTATGCATTATCTGAAGACAGGAAGTGAGGATGACATGAAGGCGGCGGATATTATTGCAGATGAAGTGTTTGAGCATACATTGAAAAGAATTGACGAATTGGAGCGTCAGGTAAGAATGCTTACAACTGGGCGCGAAAATATAGATGGAAACAAGATTTGGAAGAAGTTTCATTCCGAAGATATTTCCATCAATGAGTTAAATGAAGAATAAGCAGGAAAATATGAATACTGCAGAAAATATGATCGAAATCTGTTTGGCGTCCTACCACTAAACAGATATATGGTTTGTCTTGATCCCTACATTTGGAGACAAACGTTTTGGCGATGAACGGAGGCTTGGGGATGAGTTACACTTTTTGTGAGAAGAAAGTTGGAGAGAAGCTCCACGAACTAAGAATGAGAAAAAAAGTTGAAGCAGCGGGAAGCAGCAGATGAGATGCACATTTCTCGCGAACACTATTCACGTATAGAAAATGGAACCAGAAGAATAAGCCTGGAAATGCTGTTTATTTTAATGAATTTCTATGGAGAGGATGCGAATACCATCTTATGTATAAAGGATGGAGAATACGTCGAATGAGACGTTTAGAAAGAATATGGAGTTTGAAAAATACATCCTGGACAATATTGAGATATAAGACAATTTATTCATTTTGTAAGGGTAATTATCAACTTTAGAATTTACAATTAGGCCACGTTATAGTATAGTATATGCTGAATGCGTGGCTTCTTTAGTTACGAAAGAAGCGCGGTATGTTCACACAACAGCTGAACAAAAAACAAAGGAGATAACATAAAATGAAACTAGGAATCGTCGGGCTTCCGAACGTCGGAAAGTCCACATTATTTAATTCTTTGACAAAGGCGGGCGCGGAAAGCGCGAACTATCCGTTCTGTACGATCGATCCGAACGTGGGTGTCGTACCGGTACCGGACAAGCGTCTTGACAAGCTGACCGAGATGTATCATTCAGCGAAGACAACACCGGCCGTGATTGAGTTCGTTGATATTGCAGGACTTGTAAAGGGTGCATCCAAGGGAGAAGGACTTGGAAACCAGTTCTTATCCAACATTCGTGAGACAGATGCGATTGTGCATGTTGTACGTTGCTTTGAAGATCCAAATGTCATTCATGTCGATGGTTCGGTTGATCCGATCCGTGATATTGAGACGATTAACTACGAGTTGATCTTCGCAGATATTGAGGTGCTTGACCGTCGAATTGCGAAGGGACAGCGTGGTGCAGCCAATAATAAGGAACTTGCAAAGGAAGTTGATCTGCAGAAGCGGATCAAGGAGCATCTGGAATCCGGTAAGCTTGCAATTTCCTTTGAGACAGACGATGAGGACGAAATCAAGTGGATCAAGGAATACAACCTGCTGACAGGAAAGCCGGTGATCTATGCGGCAAATGTATCCGAGGATGATCTGGCAGACGATGGAGCAAGCAATCCATATGTACAGAAGGTGCGCGAATATGCGAAGGAATTTGGCAGTGAAGTATTTGCTGTGTGTGCACAGATTGAGCAGGAGATCTCCGAGTTAGATGATGATGAGAAGCAGATGTTCTTAGAGGAGCTTGGCGTATCGGAGTCCGGTCTGGATAAGCTGATCAAGGCAAGTTATTCTCTGCTTGGACTCATCAGTTACCTGACAAGTGGTCCGGATGAGACACGTGCATGGACAATCACGAAGGGCACGAAGGCACCACAGGCAGCGGGTAAGATCCATACGGATTTTGAACGTGGATTCATCAAGGCGGAGGTTGTTGCTTACGATGATCTCATGGAGAGCGGCAACATGCTTGCAGCGAAGGAAAAAGGACTTGTACGACAGGAAGGAAAAGAATATGTCGTGCAGGATGGCGATGTGATCTTATTCAAGTTTAATGTATAGAAACATATCATTGTGAAAAACTTATCAATAGAGTCAATTGACGAAAATAAAAAGGAAAAACTATGTATGATATCAGATTCCCAAATCTTGGGATAGTATTAAAAAATATCAAAGACGGATTCACGATCTTTGGATTTGAAATCAAATTTTATGGTGTGATCATAGCACTTGGATTTGTGCTGGCGTTCCTTGTAATCAGCAAGGAAGCAAAAAGGACCGGACAGAGCGAGGACACATATCTGGACTTCATGCTCTGGCTGATCATCCCGGCAATCTTAGGTGCGCGGCTCTACTATATTATATTCAGCTGGGATTCGTATTTCCAGAAGGGCAAGGGCTTCGGGAAGACGTTGTTCGATCTGATTGATATCCGGAGCGGCGGACTTGCCATCTACGGTGGCGTGATCGCGGGTGTGATTGTTGCAATCGTCTTTGCGAAGAAGCAGAAGATGAAGTTCTCTGTACTTGCCGACACGGTGACGATGGGACTTCTGATCGGACAGATCATGGGACGCTGGGGCAACTTCTTCAACCGGGAAGCGTTTGGCGATTATACGAATTCGCTTTTTGCGATGGCGATTCCGACCGACTATTATGTTGGCAAAGGAACCCTGACCGGTATGATTAACTCCGGTATCATCACTTCGGAGATGGCGAATCATATGCAGGTCTACGATGGCATGCAGTGGATCACGGTACATCCGACCTTCCTGTACGAATCGGTGTGGAATCTGATCCTTTTGATTGTTATTTTCATCTACCGGAAGCACAAGAAGTTTGATGGCGAGATCTTCCTCATGTATCTGTGGGGCTATGGTCTTGGACGTGTTTGGATCGAGGGACTTCGTTCAGATTCCCTGATGCTTCCGTTCTTCAACATGAAGGTATCCCAGATGATCGCAGCAATCTGTGTACTGGCTTGTTCCGTGCTGATTGTAAAAAAACGGATGGATACCGTAAAAAAACAGGCACCAGCAGGAAAAAAGGAACAATAAATCAATTAAAAATTGTAAGAAATGGACAAGGGAAATGCAAATTGGTATTGCATTTCCCTTTTTTTTGCGTTACAATGAAACCCAAGTGGAAGCTGAGTGGCAGTGAAATGGATGTCAAGTGGTGCTCGGTGGAGGTTGTTCCCACACAGGGAAGAACATTGCATGCAATACGAAAGGTGAAGCTATATGTCAATGGGTATGATAGGAGAATCGAATCATGGCCTCGATGCAAAAGGCAGATTGATTATTCCCATAAGATTCCGTCAGGAACTTGGGGATAAATTTGTGCTGTGCAATGGCATGGACCATAACATTGACGTATATCCGGAAGCAGAGTGGACAAAATTCGCAGAGAAGCTTGCTGCACTGCCAAAGAGTAATTTCCAGGCAAGACGTCTTCGTGATTTCTACGAAGGATCTGCGGTTGTCTGTGAGATGGATAGTCAGTATCGTATTGTAATTCCACAAAAATTACGTGAATATGCGGGCATTGATCGCGAGGTTGTCATGATTGGACATACGGATACCGTAGCAATCTGGGATAAGGCAGCCTGGGATAAGATCAACAGCCCAGAAGAGATTGACCTGAAAGAAATCGCCGAGATTGGTGAGTTGTTCAACATCTAAGGGAGGCTGCGATGGAATTTAAACACAAATCGGTACTTTTGGATGAGACAATTGACAGTCTGAATATAAAACCGGATGGAATCTATGTGGATGGAACCCTCGGTGGGGGTGGACATTCCTTAGAGATCTGCAAGCGGCTTTCGGACAAAGGTAGACTGATCGGAATCGATCAGGATCTGGATGCGATTGCAGCTGCGACCGAGCGGTTGAAGGATTACAAAGATCGTGTAACGATCGTGCATTCCAACTATCAGGATATCGATGCAGTATTAAAGAACTGTTCTGTGAGCGGTGTTGACGGAATCGTTCTGGATCTCGGTGTCTCCTCGTATCAGCTTGATAATGTGGAACGTGGGTTTACTTATCGTGAGGACACGCCGCTTGATATGCGGATGAATCAGGAAAGTACTATGACAGCGAAGGATATTGTAAATGAATATTCTGAAATGGAGCTGTACCATGTGATCCGCGATTATGGCGAGGACAGTTTCGCTAAGAATATTGCAAAGCATATCGTCAAGGCGAGACAGGAGCAGGTGATAGAGACAACCGGACAGTTAAACGAGATCATCAAGGCGGCGATCCCGGCGAAAGTCCGGCAGGGACAGGGACACCCGTCCAAGAAAACATTTCAGGCGATTCGGATTGAATTGAATCACGAGCTGGATGTGCTGGAGAATTCGTTAGATACTATGATCTCATGGCTGAATCCAGGTGGCAGATTGAGCGTGATCACATTCCATTCGTTGGAAGACAGGATTGTAAAAACGATATTTAAAAGAAATATGAATCCATGTACATGTCCACCGGAGTTCCCGATTTGTGTATGTGGGAAGAAGCCGACTGGCAAGGTGATTACCAGAAAGCCGATTGTTCCAAGTGAACAGGAACTGGCAGAAAACAGTAGGGCAAAGAGTTCCAAGCTGCGGGTATTTGAAAAAGCAGATGTATGATTTTAAGGAGTGATTGATATGGCACAACAGGTTAGAAGACAAATGAATTATGTAGACGGTACGGCTGCAAGACAGATGTACGCAGCTCCGGCACGCCGTGTGCATGAGCCGGAAAGAAAGGCACCGAGCCGTAGAGTTGCTCCACAACAGCGTCCGCAGGAACGACCAAAGGTACGGCGCAGAGTGACTGCGCAGACCAAAAAGACGCTGGCATTCTCCGCAGGATATATGCTGTTTATGGCATTTATGGTATGTCTGGTTGTTGGATCAAGCGTATTGATGTTATATTTGAATACGAAGATCAGCACACAGCAGAACAACATCAGTGCCTTAGAGGCAGAACTTGAAAAGATCGAAGATGATAACGCAGCACATAAGCTTCGTTTGAATAATATGTATACATTGGACGATATTTACAATGTAGCAACCAATGAACTTGGCATGGTCTACGCTAAGAGGGGACAGATCATTTATTATGACAGTGCCAATGAAGATTATGTAAAACAGTATCAGGATGTTCCGGGTTCGAATTAGGATGTAGATCAAAAGTCGAGCAGTTTCGCTGCTCGATTTTTGCGGTTGAGGTAAAAGTATGACTAGAAGACCACAAAACAGAGAAAATAGAAGAAGACGAAAGCGAAAGGTATTTACCAACCGGATGCGCGGCAGATTGAAATTTGTGTTTGGGTGTGTCATGGTTGGATTTGGTGTGCTTGGTGCAAAAATTATCTGGATCAATGCACAAAAAGGAAGCCAGTATAAGCAGCAGGTGTTGACGCAACAGGGCTATTCCAGCAAAGTGATTCCGTATAAGCGTGGTGATATTGTCGATGCGAACGGAACCGTGCTTGCGACGGATAAGAAGGTGTATGATCTGATATTAGAGCCTGCCAATATCGTGCAGTATGAGAAGAAAAAGACGGCGACGGTATCAGCGCTGAAGGAATTTTTCGGATTTACAGATGAGGAGATCGCAGGATTTCTGGCAAATGAAAAATCGTACTATGTAGTGGCAAAGAAGGGCGTTGAGTACGAGGAAGTACAGAAATTTGAGGAATACTGCAAAACCGATGAAGGCTCCAATGTCGTTGGAATCTATTACGAAGAGCGGTATGTACGTGTCTATCCGAACAAAGAACTTGCGTGCCATCTGCTTGGATTTACCGTCAGCGGAAATGTCGGCATGTATGGCGTCGAGGAGTATTATAACAGCGAGTTAAATGGTACGAACGGACGGGAATACTCGTATCTGAATGAGGATTACGGCGTGACCAATTCGATTGAGCCGGCAACTAACGGCTATAACCTTGTGACAAGTATTGATGCAAATGTACAGAAGATTGTTGAGGAAAAGGTAAAGGCAAAACTGGAGGAAGAGGACGCTAAGAATATATCCGTGCTCGTGATGAATCCGAAGAATTGTCAGATCATGGCGCTGTATAATTCCCATACATTTGATCCAAACGATGCTTATGATCTGGATTCGACACAGTATCAGTTCGATACGCAGGAAGAACTCGAGGCATCCGGATATTCCAGTTTTGAGGACTTTAAGCAAAACGGAACAGATGAAGAACATGTGGATGCGCTATACAAGGTATGGCGTAACTTCCCAGTATCGGATGTGTTTGAGCCGGGTTCTACCTATAAGACATTTACGATTTCCGGCGCACTCGAAGAGGGTGTGATCACACCAGAGGATACATTCTTCTGTGATGGTGGTGAGCAGATTGAGGACCGTTATATACAGTGTCATTCCCATGATTACGGTGGACATGGAATGGTCGACCTTTCCGGAGCGCTGGAGAAATCCTGCAACGATGCTTTGATGCAGATTGCAGCAAAGGAAGGAATTGCATTATTTGATAAATATCAGGTGTTGTTTGGATTTGGACAGTCCACGAATGTCGATCTGCCGGGTGAACCAAGCGATTCCTCACTCAGTGGGCTCGTATATCATGCAGATAATATGGGAGCTGTATCCCTTGCGATATCTTCGTTTGGACAGGGTGTAACAACCTCAATGATGCAGGTTGGAACCGCATTTTGTTCTGCAATTAACGGCGGATATTATTATGAGCCAAGTGTTGTACAGCGGATCGAAGATGAAAATGGAAATATCGTCCGGAATCTGGACCCTGTGCTAGTCAGAAGAACGATCTCGGAGGATGTATCAGCACAGATGCGTCAGTTTTTAAAGAACGTAGTATCCGAAGGTACCGGTAAGAAAGCGACCGTTGAGGGTTACGAGATTGGAGGTAAGACCGGTACTGCCGAGAAGCTTCCACGAGGAAATGGAAAATACATTCTTTCCTTTATTGGATTTGCACCGGTGGACGATCCACAGGTTGTTATCTATGTCGTAGCGGATGAACCGGAATTACAGTCAGGAAGTGGCGAGGCAGCGCATTTGTTTGCAGATATTGCAGAAGCTATCTTCCCATATTTGAATATTTACAAGACGGATGAGACATATGATATTGATGAGGCAACGGCAGAGGATGAACCTGCAACGCCAATCTATGGTGGAGAAGCTCCGGCCAATGATGTAGCTGGTGGCAGCGACAACCCATATGTCGAGCAGTCCGAGGGTGAGACGACAACCGAGACAACGACAGAAGATCCGAGTGCAACGACAGAAGCGCCTGCACAGGACACAACGCAGGAAGCACCAACCGGATGATGTAGAAAACAGGTATAGTTCGCACGCACAGGGAATACATTTTTATAAAATGAGAATTGGGCGATAGCGGATATGCAGCATTTATTTACGAGTTCCCATCGGAAGCGATTGTTGATCGTAGTGATTGCATTTTTTACGTTATTGACTATAATAACGGTGAAGCTTGTTTCCATCATGACCATGCAGGCGGACGATTATGGATATCGGGCGCGGGCGGTACAGGAACGTGAGCGCAGCATCAAGGCAAAGCGCGGCAGCATCTATGATAGAAATGGTGTTGTGCTTGCTGGTAACCAGGCAGTCTGTTCGATTTCGGTAATCTACAACCAGATCGAAGATCCGGAGACTGTAATTCGGGTTCTCAGTGAGAAACTGGAACTACCGGAGGAAGATGTCCGGAGACGTGTAGAGAAACGCTCGGTGCGTGAGAAAATCAAAAGCAATGTGGACAAGGAATTGGCAGATGAGATCCGCGCGATGAATCTGGCAGGCGTTATGATTGATGAGGACTACAAACGGTATTATCCGTACAGTACACTGGCATCCCATGTGCTGGGATTTACAGGTAGCGACAATCAGGGTATTGTCGGGCTGGAAGTATACTATGATGATCTGTTGATGGGCGAAAATGGCAGCATCAACACCGTTACAAATGCCAGAGGCATTGAAGTGGAAAATATGGCGGAGAGAAGAGTGGAAGGCACAGCCGGACAAAATCTTGTCACGTCCATAGATATAAACATCCAGCAATATATCACGCAGAAAGCGCTTGAGGTGCTGGAGAAAAAACAGGCAAAACGCGTATGTATTATCGTGATGAATCCGCAGAATGGAGAGATCTATGCACTTGCGGATGTGCCGGAATACAACTTAAATGAACCGTTTACATTGAATTATGAGACGGACGAAACGGTAACGCAGGATATGCGGAACCAAATGTGGAGAAACTATTGTATCAGTGATACCTATGAGCCGGGTTCGACGTTCAAGATTGTGACAGCGACAACTGCTTTTGAGCAGGGCGTGTTGCGCGTGGAAGATCAGTTTTACTGCCCAGGTTATCATATTGTGGAGGATCGCCGGATTCGGTGCCACAAGGTTGCCGGACATGGGGCAGAAACCTTCCGGGAAGGTATCATGAATTCCTGCAATCCAGTGTTTATGCAGGTTGGGGAACGCATTGGCGTGGATGGTTTCTATGATGGTTTAAGAAAATTAGGGTTGTTTGAGCAGACGGGGGTCGACCTGCCGGGAGAGGCAAATTCCATCTTCCATAAGCAGGAAAAGGTAGGACCGGTCGAGCTTGCAACGATGTCATTTGGACAGTCGTTTCAGATTACGCCGTTACAGTTGATGCGTGCAGCAGCTGCGGTAGTAAATGGCGGGAATCTGGTCACACCTCATTTCGGTGTGTATACGACAGATGAAAATAACAATGTCACTGAGGTTTTGAAATATGAGACGAAGACAGGAGCAGTAAGTACAGCAACCAGCGAGACGATGAAAGGACTGCTCGAAGCAGTCGTTGCAGAGGGCACCGGACATCGGGCGTATATCGCAGGGTATTCGATTGGTGGCAAGACGGCAACAAGTGAGAAACTGCCGCGAAGTGAGAACCGTTACATTTCATCCTTCCTTGGATTTTCGCCGGCGGACAATCCGCAGGTTATGACACTGATTCTGATTGATGAACCGCAGGGTATCTATTATGGAGGTACGATTGCGGCACCGGTCGTAGGTGAGATATACGACAACATTCTGCCGTATCTCGGTATCTACAAGGACGAGAACGCAGAGGAGGAGACGACGCAGACAATCAGCATCGACGATGCTGTGTTTTAAATATTACAATACAAGCGATGGCTTGATAAAGGAGAGAAGATATGAAGTACGACATAATTGTTCCAGCATTGATAGCATTTGGTGTGAGTGTGATCTTAAGTCCGATCATTATTCCATTCTTAAAGAAACTGAAGTTCGGGCAGTTTGTGCGTGACGATGGACCGGAATCGCATCTGAAGAAGTCGGGAACGCCGACGATGGGTGGATTGATCATCCTGTTCAGTATCGTGATTACATCACTCTTTTACATCAAGGATCATAAGGAGATCGTTCCAATCCTGTTTGCAACATTGGGATTTGGTCTGGTTGGTTTCTTGGATGACTTTATCAAGGTTGTTATGAAGCGGTCACTTGGACTTCGTGCATGGCAGAAGATGTTGGGACAGTTTTTGGTAACAGGTGTTTTTGCATATTACATTCATGCATATACGGATCTTGGAACTACGATGATTATTCCATTTACACATAAGGTCGTTGACCTTGGATGGGTTTATTTCCCATTGATGTTCTTCGTTATGCTTGGTACAGCAAACGGTGCGAACTTTACAGATGGCCTGGATGGATTGGCATCCTCCGTTACCGTATTGATTGCAACCTTTTTCGCGATTGCATCTATCGCGGCAGGCTCTGGTGTAACACCGATTACATGTGCAGTCGTAGGAAGCCTGCTTGGCTTTTTGGTATACAATGTCTATCCGGCACGTGTGTTCATGGGAGATACCGGATCACTGGCATTGGGTGGATTTGTTGCGTCGACAGCGTATATGCTGCAGATGCCACTGATTATATTGATCGTTGCATTTATTTATCTGGCAGAGGTGCTTTCTGTTATTATTCAGGTTGTAAGCTTCAAGACAACTGGAAAGCGAGTATTTAAGATGGCACCGATCCATCATCATTTTGAGCTTTGCGGATGGCCGGAGACAAAGGTCGTTGCGATCTTCTCGATCGTTACAACGATTCTGTGTCTGATCGGAATTCTGGCAATTTAGAAACGTTAGATAGAATGGAAAAGAGGGAAAACGATGTTCGATAAGAAAGTATTAGTTGCAGGAGCAGGAAAAAGTGGAATCTGTGCAAGTGAGCAGCTTCTTCGAAATGGAGAGCAGGTTGTGCTGTTTGATGAGAACCCGAAGGGTACACTCACAGAGACAGTCATTCTTGAGAAGCTCGGGTTTGACAAGAAACCAGAGGCTTTGACGATCTGGCTTGGTGCGCTGACTGATGAACTGCTTGCAGATATTTCCTGTATGGTTATCAGTCCGGGTATCCCGGTCGATGCACCATTTGCGCTCAAGGTAAAAGAAGCAGGTATTCCGGTGTGGAGTGAAATCGAGCTTGCATATACTTACGAGAAGGGTACAGTAGCCGCCATCACAGGTACGAACGGAAAGACGACAACGACTACATTGGTTGGCGAGATCATGAAAGCCTACAACGACAAAACATTTGTCGTAGGAAATATCGGAATCCCATACACAAGTCTGTCTGATCAGAGCAGTGCGGATTCGGTGACGGTTGCAGAGATCAGTAGCTTCCAGTTGGAGACAATTCATACATTCCGCCCACATGTGAGCGCGATACTCAATATTACACCGGATCATCTGAACCGGCATTATACATTTGAAAACTATGCGAACTGCAAGCTGGATATCACGAAGAACCAGACGAAGGAAGATTATGCAGTGATGAATTACGATGATCCGGAGACGGTGAAGCGTATTGATAAGGTTCCGGCAACGGTGATTTTGTTCAGCCATAAAAAGGAACTGGAGTCCGGTGTAATCGTCAAAGATGGTGCGGTTGTGATCCGGGAGAATGGCAAAGAGACTTATGTGATGCCGCTTTCTGAGTTCCAGCTGCTGGGAGATCACAATATAGAGAATCTTTTGGCTGCGGTTGCAATATCTTATTATATGGGAGCAGATATTGCCACGATCCGTAAGGTCTGCGGCGCATTTAAGGGTGTGGCACACCGGATCGAATATGTGCGCACATTAAATGATGTGAATTATTATAATGATTCCAAAGGAACAAATCCGGATGCAGCGATCAAGGCAATCCAGTCGATGGTGCGTCCGACGTATCTGATCGGTGGCGGTTATGATAAGAAGTCTACTTACGATGAGTGGATAGAGAGCTTTGACGGCAAGGTAAAATGTCTGCTTCTGATCGGACAGACAGCACAGGATATTGCAGACTGTGCAAGAAAGCATGGATTTGAAAACATTGAAATGATGGATGACTTGAAACAGGTTGTGGAGTATTGTCATACACATGCACAGCCGGGCGATGCGGTGCTTCTTTCGCCGGCATGCGCAAGCTGGGGGATGTTTGACAATTATGAGCAGCGTGGAGATATGTTCAAGGAATATGTAAATGCGCTTTCATAAGGAAAGCGGAAATGGAAAGAAAAGACAGGGGTGTCTGAGCTATGGCATATGGCAGAAGAAAATTGAAAAAGAATAAAGTATTCGCAACCGGCGGATACATTGATTATCAGACGATTTTCTTGGTTGTCGTTTTGCTTGCGTTTGGTGTCATGATGGTGTATAGCGCGAGTGCATACCGGGCGACACTTTCCGGGCTTCCCAGCGGATATTTTGCGATGCGTCAGGGTATGATCGGGTTGGCAGGAATCGTCGTAATGATGTTGATATCCTGTTTTAATTATCAGTTTTATAAGCGTCCGGTGATGCAGCGGCTGATCGTGACAGCGATGATTGTCTGTGCCGGTATCGCACTGGTGCTTGGTGTATCCTCCAATGGTTCACAGCGTTGGATTGAGGTCGGTGGTATTCAGTTACAGCCATCCGAGATTGTAAAGCTGCTGATTATCCTGTATCTGCCGAGTGTTTGTGTGAAGCATCCGAAATACCTGACCTCTTATCAGGGAATCATCCGGCTGATCGCACCGTGTATTGTCAGTGCGGGTCTGATCGCGAAAGAGAACTTAAGTACCGCGGTTGTCTGTGTGGCAATCATGGTCGTCATTATATTTGTGGCATGTCCGGATTATAAAATTCTGGTTATGCCGGTCGTTGCACTGGTGATTGCCGGTGTACTGCTTATCACAACCGTTGGTTATCGTGGCGATCGAATCGATGCATGGCTGCACCCGGAGACGAGTGATTCCGGATACCAGACGATGCAGTCTCTGTATGCAATCGGTTCCGGTGGATTGTTTGGAAAGGGCTTGGGACAGAGTATCCAGAAGCTTGGATTTTTGCCGGAGTCGCACAATGATATGATCTTTGCGATTATCTGTGAAGAGCTTGGACTGTTCGGCGCGCTTTGTGTTATTGCATTGTTTGTCATGCTGATCGTACAGCTTCGCTATATTGCGAACCATGCTAGAGACCGGTATGGTGCATTGGTTGTAACCGGTGTTATGACACATATTGCAGTGCAGATGATCATCAACATCGGTGTTGTTACCAATGTCATCCCGAATACAGGTGTCCCACTTCCATTTATCAGTTATGGTGGTACATCGCTGGCGTTCCTGATGGTAGAGATGGGATTCGTGTTAAGCGTGTCGAGACAGATGCTTCCATACGAGGCACCAACGAAAGAAGAGCTGCAGATGCAGCGGTAAATCAGAGCGGTACATAGAAACAAAAGGAGAATCGTTTTGAAGAAACATTGGATTGTATTGTTTATACTTGTAGTGATACTTGGAACGCTTGCGTATCTTTCGACATGGACAGTTGATAAGGTGCAGGTGGAAGGCTGTGAGATTGTAAATACACAGTCGGTCAGTGATGCGATGAAGGAAGAAGCACCGCTGGACAACACATTGCTGTTGTATATCAAAAGTAAAATGAACAAACTGAAAGATCTGTCTTTTGTAAGCAAGATGGATCTGGAACTAACAGATAAAAACACGGTAACCGTGACAGTTTACGAAAAATCCATAGCCGGCTGTGTGTTATACAAGGGCGACTATGTGTATTTTGATAAAGATGGTATAGTATTGGATTCGTCGAAGAGACGTGTCGGAAGTGCACCGCTGATCAAAGGTCTGACCTTTACCGAGTGGAGCATCGGCAAGAAACTGCCGAGTGACGACGACAAGAAATTCCAGACAATACTGACTATCACGCAGTTGGTGGAAAAATACGATCTGGAGATTGACGGTATCAAGTTCACCGCTGAAAATGAAATTGTCCTTCAACACGGAGGCATTACAATCGAATTGGGAGAGGGGGAATATCTGGCGGTTCAGATGATGAATCTGGGCAACATACTGAAAAATCTGGAAGGTATGTCCGGAACATTGTATATGAAAGACTTTGATTCGGAAAATGCAACTGCGAGCTTTAGCAAAAATTAAGTGAATTTTACGTAAACCTATTGATTATTTCAACAAAAACCTATATTATATAGGATAATAATGCGCAAATAGAATAAAGGAGGAAAAGACCTTGCTTGAAATAAAATCGAATGACGAGAAAACCCCTGCAAGAATCCTTGTGATTGGTGTAGGTGGAGCTGGTAACAATGCAGTAAACAGAATGATTGATGAGAATGTGGAAGGTGTCGAGTTGATCGCCATCAACACAGACAAGCAGATCTTATCACAGAATCGTGCAACAACAAAGATTCAGATTGGTGAGAAGCTGACAAAGGGACTCGGTGCAGGTGCAAAGCCTGAGATCGGAGCAAATGCAGTAGAAGAGAACAGAGAAGAGATTACCGATATCATGAAGGATGCCAATATGGTATTCGTTACCTGTGGTATGGGTGGTGGTACTGGTACAGGTGCTGCTCCAGTCGTAGCAGAGATTGCAAGAAATCTTGGAATCCTGACTGTCGGCGTTGTAACAAAGCCATTCTCTTTCGAGGGTAAGCCTCGTATGAACAATGCCATCAACGGTATTGCAAAGTTAAAAGAAAACGTAGATACTCTGATTGTCATTCCAAACGACAAGCTGTTACAGATCTGCGATAAGCGTACAAGTATCCCAGAAGCTTTGAAGAAGGCAGATGAGGTATTGCAGCAGGGTGTACAGGGTGTCACAGACCTGATCAACAAGCCGGGTCTGATCAACCTTGACTTTGCAGATATCCAGACAGTAATGCGTGACAAGGGTGTCGCTCATATCGGTATCGGACGTGCCAGTGGTGATAACAAGGCAGTGGATGCAATCAAGTCTGCTATGGACAGCCCATTGCTGGAGACAACCGTCAGTGGTGCAAGCGATATCATTGTAAACTTCTCAGGAAATATTGGTATTGTGGAAGCATACGATGCAATCACATACCTGACAGAAGTCGCTGGTGACGGCGCAAATATCATATTTGGTACTGTAGATAATGATGTGATGGGTGAGGATGTATGTATCACAATCATCGCAACAGGTATTGAGGACAATGCGGCAACACAGCCGGTTATGCAGAATCCAGCAAAGCCTTCTGCTGTAAAGCCGACAGTAGCACCAGTTGGTAAAACTCCTACATATGCGAGCCAGCCAATTACAAGTGTAAAGCCAATGGGAACCGCTACAAAGCCATCTTTCATGTCCACTCCAGCAGCGAAGCCATCGGTAAGTGCTGACATTTCAAGTGCAGCAAAGCCAGCTCCTGCAAAGAGAGAGACAGGCAATGGCGGAGGAATCAAGATTCCAGATTTCCTCAAGCGTGGATAAGTAAGCAGGAACTAAAGGGACTGTTGTATTGTATGTGCAACAGTCCTTTTTCTTATAGTATAGAGGGGAGGACTTATGGGAGACAGAGAAGAAAAAACGGTGTTGTTTGACGAGTCGATGCTGCAGCAATACCAGAAAAATATGACAGGAAAAAGCTCGCTTGTCATTGTAGATGGTAGTGGCATACAGGAATACGACCTGAGCAAATTTGTAGATGGCGCATACACTTTCGGTCGGAATGAAAACAACAGTATCCGATTAAATTCCAGCATTGTCTCAGGTAATCATGGCGAGCTCTATTTGCAGGAAGGCAGATGCTATATCCGCGACAATCACAGCTCGAACGGTTCTTATCTTGCCTATGGTACGCAGTTTATCCAGATGGCACCCGATCAGTATTATGGCGGCGATGGCAGAGATATGATCTGTCTCTTATACACATCTCCGAGCCCACGAGACTCGACGTCATCTC
>ERZ1027233.55-NODE-55-length-56165-cov-6.528694_pt1 | contig 56165 bp, 71 predicted proteins | sample MGYA00519244_ERZ1027233 | MGnify/ENA primary metagenome ERZ1027233 (study PRJEB26926, sample SAMN06164469) | human gut metagenome | biome: ENVO:00009003; feature: ENVO:2100002; material: ENVO:00002003 | host: Homo sapiens | place: USA | collected 2012 ... | reverse complement strand
GCGAGTGAAATGAGCAGACTGAGAGGGTTTTGTTCTTTAGCCGTTGATAATGTTGGGGGTGGCGTTCTTCAGCACGACGTCATGGCTGCCGCCCTCCACGATGGAGGTGGAGGACACGACGGTCAGCTTGGCCTTCTGCTGCAGCTCGGGGATGGAGAGTGCGCCGCAGTTGCACATGGTGCTCTTGACCTTGTACAGGGTGGTCTGGACACCATCGGCCAGAGGACCTGCGTAAGGCACATAGCTGTCCACGCCTTCCTCAAAGCTCAGCTTGGTGGAACCGCCCAGGTCGTAACGCTGCCAGTTGCGGGCACGGTTGGAGCCCTCGCCCCAGTACTCCTTCATATACTGGCCATTGATGCGCACCTTGTTCGTGGGGCTCTCGTCAAAGCGGGCGAAGTAGCGGCCCAGCATGACAAAATCAGCGCCCATGGCCAGAGCCAGAGTGATGTGATAATCGTGGACGATGCCGCCATCGGAGCAGATGGGCACATAGATGCCGGTCTCCTTGTAGTACTCGTCACGGGCCTTTGCTACCTCGATGACTGCGGTGGCCTGACCACGGCCGATGCCCTTGGTCTCACGGGTAATGCAGATGGAACCGCCGCCAATGCCGATCTTGACGAAGTCTGCACCGGCCTTTGCCAGGAAACGGAAGCCCTCGGCATCCACAACGTTGCCTGCGCCCACCTTCACGGTGTCGCCGTAGTGCTCACGGATCCAGGCGATGGTACGGCTCTGCCACTCGGAGTAGCCCTCGGAGGAGTCGATGCAGAGCACATCCACGCCAGCCTCGACCAGTGCGGGAACGCGCTGGGCATAGTCGCGGGTGTTGATGCCGGCACCGACCACATAGCTCTTGTTGGCATCCAGCAGCTCGTTGACGTTCTTCTTATGGGAATCGTAGTCCTTGCGGAACACGAAGTATTTCAGGTTGCCCTCAGCATCCACCAGCGGCAGCGTGTTGATCTTGTTGTCCCAGATGATGTTGTTGCAGTCGTGCAGGGAGGTATTCTCCGGTGCGGTGACCAACTTCTCGATGGGAGTCATAAAGGTGGTAACGGAAGCATCATCGGGAGTGTGGTTGACACGGTAATCACGGGAGGCCACAATGCCCATCAGCTTGCCGTGAGGAGTGCCATCGGCAGTGACAGCAATGGTGGAGTGGCCGGTGCGGGCCTTGAGCTCCAGCACATCGTGCAGGGTGGCGGTAGGAGCCAGGTTGGAATCGGAGACCACATAACCGGCCTTATAGCTCTTGACGCGGCGCACCATGGCAGCCTCGTTCTCAATGCTCTGGGAGCCGTAGATGAAGGACACACCGCCCTCACGTGCCAGTGCAATGGCCAGCTTATCGCCGGAGACCGACTGCATGATGGCACTGATCATGGGGATGTTCATTTCCAGCGGGCAGGCCTCTTCCCCCTTGCGGTACTTGACCAGCGGGGTCTTCAGGCTGACTGCCGTGGGGACATTCTCTGCAGAGGAATAGCCCGGAACCAGCAGGTACTCGCCAAAGGTGCGGGAAGGTTCTTCATAGAAATAAGCCATACTCTAAACTCCTTTTTTCTTAACGCATCAACAACGGGCCAGCATCAAAATAATTCATGTTTGCTGCTTATAAATTGATTGACTATACTTTACCACAAACCCCGTCAGAATACAAACCCCAGTGGCAACAAACTTTAGAACTGTCCTTTGCGGAAAAACAGTAAAATTGACCACCAAAAACGTGCAAGGTCATACTTTTCCGCCTGACAGGCCGGTTTTCTGACACAAATTGGAGTGCAAAAAAGTCCGCACCGGAAAACCGGACGGACTTTTTTGCACACGAAGCGAGATACCGCCTGTGCGGTACAATGGCCGACAGCTGTGAAGGAGAACAGCCGGAGGAGGAGATGGCCCTGCACCCGATATCTCTTATTCAACAAGAAGAAAAAGATTTCAGTCTCAAAAAGCGCTCATCGCTTTCTGTAACCATATTGTAACTCTTTTGTTTCCGTTTTGCAAGACCTTTTTCGCAGATTTTGTAACATTTTTGTAATTTTCCCGGATTTATTTTGTAAATTCCAGGTAGCACTCAAAAGCAGCGTGCTCTTCGCGGCGGCCCACCACATACCAACCATCGGCCGAGGGCGCATAGAACACTTCGACCTGACTGCCCAGCGGGATCTCCCGGTGGTACTTGACGGAGACGAATTTCAGCGGCCCGCCTTTGACCACCTCCAGCGGCAGGGCATCACAGGCGATGTCCAGATAGCAGGCGTTGTTCACATGGCCGTTCAGGTCGCACAGGGAGTAGCTGGCTGTCCGGCTGCCCGCACAGGTCAGTTCCTTTGCTTTGTGCACCAGCTGGGGCAGCTCCCCGTCCAGATCCTCGTTCCAGTAACCGGGCGTATACCAGGAGGGCTGGCGTAGGATGCACTCACGATCGGTATCCACCATGATCCACCGGCTGTCGATCAGAGCACACTCCTTCCCTGCTTCGTCCAGAATGCGGGTCAGCCGCTTCATCGAACCCTTCTTGCACGGCTCACAGGCGGTAACAAATGTCAGCTTTTCGGCACGCAGGGGCATCCGGGTGATCTGCGCCGCCTGCTTGCCCACCAGAAACGCCGTGTGGTGCGCTTTGAAAAAAGCATCGTCCATGCCGTAGGCGCGGGCGTGGTCTGCCGCCGCCTGCTCCACATAGCGGAACAGGGCGCTGGGCTTGATCATCCGGCGAAAGTCGCCGTCTGCGTTCAGGACAGTTGTATGATAGGTATATTGATTCATACGTTTCCTTTCCAAAAGAGGGCCCTCTCCGTCATTGCTTCGCATTGCCAGAGGCTTTGACGGAGAGGGCCCTTTCTTCTCAATACTGATTCCGGGTCTTTTTGCGCAGCTTGCGCCAGATATTGAAGCAGGCCAGCGCTACCATGGCAAGCAGCAGCATCAGGAACACAACGCCGCTGCCGCCCTCATTGTAGCTCTTCATCTCGCTCCACTTTACGTCGAGCTCGTTGTTGACCTCATCGCTCAGGGCGGTGAACACCTTTTCCTTGGCTTCCACTTCCTCAGAGGGGTATGCGATCTCGCTGTACTTCAGATCCTCGTCCAGGATATCCCACACCTTCTGCATGGGGGTGGTATAGCCGATATACTCCGCATTGGCCTTTCCGATGTCCGGCTCGCACATGAAGTTGATGAACATCTCCGCAGCTTCCTTGTGCTCACTGGTGGCAGGCACCGCCATGCAGTCCACCGACAGCACACTGCCCTCCTCCGGGAACACCCAGGCCAGATCCGGGTTATCATCGATCATGGTGATGGCATCGCCGGAGTAGTACACGCCGATGGCCGCCTCGCCGCCGATCATCTTATCAAAGATCTCATCCATGACGTAGGCCTGCACCAGCGGTTTTTGCGCTTTCAGGGTCTCCACCACCTCGTCCACCTCTTCCGGGGTCTCGGGGTTGATGCTGGTGCCATTCTTGAACGCTGCAATGGCGTAGGCATCACGGCTGTTGTTGAACATCAGGATGTTGCCCGCGTACTGCTCGTCCCACAGGTCAGCCCATTTGGTGGGGGCATTCTCCACCATGGTGGTGTTGTAGATGATACCGGTGGTACAGAGCATATAGGGCACGGTATAGGCGTTGGTGGGGTCATAATCCGGATCACGGTAGACCGCATCGATGTTCTGGGAGTTGGGGATGTTGCTGTAATCCAGCGGTGCAAGCATTCCCTCGGCGATCATCTTTGCCACCATGTAATCCGAAGGGATGACCACATCGTAGTTGGCCGCACCGGATTTCAGTTTGGCGTACATGGACTCGTTGGAATCAAAGGTGGTGTAGTTGACCTTGATGCCGGTAAGCTTCTCGAAGGCGGCCACCACATCCACGCTGTCATCAGAACCGTTGGAGATGTATTCGCCCCAGTTGTAAACGTTCAGGGTGAGATTCTGGCCCTGAAAGCGGGTCCAGTCGTAATCGTCCGAAACCGAAACATCCTCGGTCACCTCAATGGTTCCGGCGGCAAAGGCGGGCGCAGCACAGCAGAACGCCATGGCCAGCGTCAGCAGCAGAACAACAAAACGTTTCATTTTACGTTCTCCCCTCTCAGTGCCTTCTGATCCCGGCGGTACTCCCGGCTCTCCATGGCATTGGAGATGAGGATGATGGTCAGGATCACCACAAACATGATGGTGGACAGGGCATAGATCTCCGGGCTGACCTTTTTTCGGGTCATGGAATAGATGGCAATGGGCAGGGTCTCCACCGTGCCGCAGTTGAAATAGGAGATCATAAAATCATCGATGGAGTAGGTCAGACAGATGAGGAAGGCCGACAGGATGGCCGGGCTGATCTCGGGCAGGATGACCTTGAAGAACGCCTGCCTGGGGTCACAGCCCAGATCCAGAGCCGCCTCATACAGCTTGATGTCCAGCTGCTTGAGCTTGGGGGTCACGTTGAAGATGACATAGGGCACATTGAAGGCGATATGCGCGATCAGCAGCGTGGGCATTCCCATGATGGTGTCGGGCAGCCAGGAGACTCCCTCGGAAAAGCGCTGGTAAGCCACAAACAGCAGCATCAGGGAGATGCCGGTGATGATCTCCGGGTTGACCACCGGGATATAGGTGATGTTGGTGACCACCAGGCGGCTCTTGCGGCTCATGGACGCAATGCCCAGCGAGGCCGCAGTGCCCAGCACCGTTGCAATGACCGCAGAGATGAGGGCCACCTCCAGTGAGACGCGCAAAGCGCTCAGGATGGCAGAGTTATGGAGCAGGCTGGTGTACCACTTGAGGGTAAAGCCTGTGAACAGTGCGTAGCCCTTGCTTTGGTTGAAGCTGAACACGATCATATAGGCAATGGGCAGGTACATGAAGCAGAAGAAGAGGATGACGTAGGCCCGCTGCATCAGGCGCAGATGTTTCGTTTTCATCAGGACACGCCCTCCATTTCATCTTCATCAAAGCTGGATGTGAAGCTCATGCAGAGCAGGACGATAATCATCAGCACAAGGCTCATGGCCGAACCGACGTTCAGGTTGTAGCTGTTGCCCAGGAACTGCATCTCGATCAGGTCGCCGATCATCAGGTTGGAGCCGCCGCCCAGCATACGGCTGATGACAAAGGTAGACACCGCCGGAACGAACACCATGGTGATGCCGGTGCTGATGCCGGGCACGCTCATGGGGATGAGCACCCGGAAAAGGGTCTGGGTGGTGGAGGCTCCCAGATCCTGTGCCGCTTCCACCAGGCTCTGATCGATCTTGGTCATACTGGTGTAGAGGGGCAGGATCATGTAGGGCACATAGTTATACACCATGCCCAGCACCACCGCGCCGGAGGTGTTCAGCATGGTATAGGGGCCCAGACCAAAAAAGCCCAGCACCGCGTTCACAGGGCCGTTGATGCTCAGCAGGCCCATCCAGGCATAGGTGCGGAGCAGGAAGTTCATCCACATGGGCAGCATGACCAGCATCAGCATGATATGCTGCTTGTTCACCCGCAGGCGGGACAGGAAATAGCCCACCGGAAATGCAATGATCAGGCAGATCACGGTAGCCACAAGGGCCAGCAGCAGACTGCGGGCAAACACGGAGCCATAGCCGCTGACGCTGGTCAGGTTGGCAATGGTGAAATTGCCGCTGCTATCGGTCAGGGCATAATAAACCACGATGATCAGCGGAACCACCGTGAACAGCACCATCCAGATAAAATAAGGATAGGCCAGCTTCTTATCGTAAATTTTCATCATTTCCCATTCAGCCCTCCGAACGTGCCATGATATGGATCTCGTTGGGGCCGATGCGCATACCAATGGTTTCACCGGGGGTGCAGGCGCGGGTGGAGTGGATCAGCCACTCACGGCCCTCGCACTCAACGTGCATCTCAAAGTGAACGCCCTTGAAGATGACATCATTGACCACGCCCACCAGCTGACCCTCCACGGGGCTGACCACTTCAATGTCCTCGGGGCGGACCACCACCTGTACGCTCTGTTCCCGGGCAAAGCCGCGGTCCACGCAGGGGAACTGCACACCCGAGAAGGAGACCAGGAAATCGCGGTGCATCACGCCGTCCACAATGTTGGAATCGCCGATAAAGTCCGCCACAAAGGCATTTTTAGGCTCGTTGTAGATATCCTCGGGGGTACCGATCTGCTGCACCTTGCCGCCGTTCATCACAACGACGGTATCGGACATGGTCAGGGCCTCTTCCTGATCGTGAGTAACATAAATAAAGGTGATGTTCATCTCACGCTGCAGGCGCTTGAGCTCCAGCTGCATCTCCTTGCGGAGCTTAAGGTCCAGTGCACCCAGAGGCTCGTCCAGCAGCAGGATCTCAGGCTCATTGACCAGACTGCGGGCAATGGCAACACGCTGCTGCTGGCCGCCGGACATCTGGCCGATGCTGCGGCGCTCAAAGCCCTTCAGGCCGACCACCTCCAGCATATCGCGCACCTTGCGGCGGATGGTCTCTTCGTCCATCTTCTTCAGGCGCAGGCCAAAGGCCACATTCTCAAACACGTTCAGGTGCGGGAACAGCGCGTACTTCTGGAATACGGTATTCACCGGACGCTTATAGGGGGGCACGCCAGTAATATCCTGGCCCTTCAGCAGCACCTGACCCGCGTTGGGTTCCAGGAAGCCTGCAATCAGGCGCAGGGTGGTGGTCTTGCCGCAGCCGGAAGGACCCAACAGCGTTACGAATTCTTTGTCATGGATGTCCAGGTTCAGCCCATTCAGAATGCGCTGACCGTCAAATTCCACCACGATATCGCGCAGTGAAACGATCACCGAGTTGTCCATTTTTTACTTTTCCTCCTTAAACTCAGATACGAAAAAAGACAGGGCATCCACCCTATCCTTCGTACCAGGGCGACCAGCCCCGCACAACATCCATGACATCCGTAATATTGTGCAGTTATTCTGCCCTGTCATCGCCTATCATAAACAATCCGAACTGAAATGTCAATCACTCTGTCGAGGTTTGCCGAAACTTTACATCCGGCGCAAAAAAATCCCGCGCTGTACCAAGAATTCGCACAGTGCGGGAGTGAAACGTTTTATTCTGCTTTCAGCTGATCCGCGGGGTACAAAAGCGCACTCACCACACTGGCATCCACCGTATAAACGGAGCTGTCGCCTTCCACCATCAGGTAACAGCCGTCTGTCCCCATGGCATAGGTCAGATTTATTGTGCCATCGGCTGTGGTGACTTCTGCTGTGACCAGCGGGGCCTCAAAACCATACGCCGCCGGGTCGGTATCTGTTGCCTGTGCCGAGACATAGGCACAGAGCGCCGAGAGGATGGCATCCACCTTTGTCTCGTCGAGGTCTGCGGCGTTGTCCCCTGCCAGCCGCCAGACAGTCTGGTAGGCATTGCTGTCACTCTCTGCTGCAGGCTCCGAGTTTGCTTTCAGGGTCACGGTCTCGCCATCGGCCAGCGTATAGGAGACGGCTTCGATCTCCGAGGCCGTCAGCCCCGCCGGGTTGAAGGCACCGAATAGCTCCGCCCTGGTCAACTCAAAGCAGGCGGCTTTGGTCCCCGATACCGTATAAATGACATCGCTGTTATTCTTGCGGACATAGAGATCCCCTGTCATGGTATTGCTGACCCCGAAGGTATAGGTGTCCGTTTCGCCCGCTGCCGTCACCTCTATGGTCAGCGCAGGCTCCGCAAAGCCGTAGTTCTCCCCTGCCTGCGGGCTCAGCTCCCGCTTTGCGTTCAAAGAGGAAAGCGCGGTGAGCATCGTGTTGCAGGCAGAGGTGTCCAGATGGTAAGCGGGATCTTCAGCCAGCGTCCAACCATCGGCGGTATAGAGCAGGGTGTTCGTCTCGCCCTGATAGTGGAGCACGATCTGCGTCAGGTCATTGCCCGAAACTGCCGCCAGCGGAATGGTTCCATCTGCGGCCGCACTGGCAGTCTGTTCTTCCCGGGCATTCCGCAGCGTCAGCAGGGCGAATACCCCGCCTGCCAGCAGGATGAGAAAAAGCAGCACCCCGAGGGTACGCTGTTTTGCTTTCATGGACAGGTCCTCACTTTCTACGCCGCAGCACGACCACCACGGCACCCACAGCCAGCAGGACCGCAGGCAGAACGATGACAAAGAGCAGGCCCAGCGTAGAGGCAGCAATGCCGGGCACTTCCAACGGAGCTGCTTCCAGCGCCTTGCTGTCGATGAGGACAGCGCTCTCCTGCCCGGCCAGCGAAGCCGCACACCCCTGCAGGAAGGTCACATTGCCCGGGATGACCTGATAGATGCCCTCATTGTCCATATTGCCGCAGTTGACCCAGATGACCTGGGCACCCGTGTCCTCATTGCGGGCGTATGCTGCCAGCGTGAAGGGACCGGCAATGTCGCCGTCCGCCTTCTCGGTGGTGGTCATCTCGTAGCCTTCCGGTTTGCTGTAAGCGCTGTCCGAGCTGACCAGAAGGGCATCCGAGACCACATGCTCTGTCTCGGTCAGGATGATGCCCTGTGCCATCTGCAGCAGAACTCTGCGGCTGGTGTTCACACCGTCCAGCGCGGTGGATTCCTCTGTACTGGCATAATCCGGCAGCAGGTAAAGGGCCGGGTAGCCATTGAGGTAATGGTTGGTGTCGCCCTCCACCACAAGGCCCTCGGTGCGGGTCAGGCCGAACTCGGCCATCACAGCATCCAGATTGGGGGTACTATAATAGGAATCCGTCAGCAGCAGCACGCGGCCTCCGTTGCTCAGATAGCTGCGCAGCTGGCCCAGCTCATCCACCAGACTACCTGCGCCGGAAAAGTCCTGCGCCGGATCGTTGATGACAAGCAGGTCACAGTCCTCGGGGATGGTCTGGGAGAGCAGGTCAAGCGCCGAGACGGTCAGGTTCTGGCTTTCCAGCGCATCGGTCAGGGTGGAAGTCAGCGCCTGCTCGCCGTGGTTGGTGGTGTAGTACACATGGCGGCTCTCTCCGCTGGTCAGCTGGTAGATGGCAGAGGTGATCCTGCTTTCACCGTCAAAGGTCACGTTGGCCGCGCCGGTGGCGGCATAATCGGTGTAATCGTAGTCGTAAAGCTCTGCGGCATCCAGCACCTTGCTCTGTTCCCCGCAGACCAGAATCAGCCCGCCGGAGGTCAGATCCTGTGCGCCGTACTGGGCCGCAAAGGTCGGGTAGACTGCCGGATCTTTCAGCTCCCAAGTGATATGGCTGCTCTGGGCGGCGTATTTGTCCAGCAGCTTGGAGATGATCTGGTCCTCATTGCCGGTCTGGGCCAGATAGTAAATGGTCACATCCTGCGTCAGGTCGTCGGCCACCTGTCTGGAGCTCTCGCTCAGGGTGTAGAGCCCCGCCTCGGAGAGATCGAACTCGGTATATCTGGAAGGAATGGCCCGGACAATGAGATTGACCAGCACGGCCAGCACGATCACAACCGCGGCAAGGGCTGCCGACCACACCCCGCTGCGGAACACCCGCCCGTCACCCGAGGAGCTCTGCTTTGCAAAAAGCTTCATCTGTGTTCCCTCCTCTCAGTTCCAGCGGCGCTTCTCAATGTCCTGCGCCGTAAAGAACAGGAACACCGCCGTCACGGTCAGATAATAGACCACGGCAGGGATGGAGAAGCTGTTGTTGACAAAATCCTCAAAGGGTGTAAACAGGCACAGGGCACTCAGCACGGCGCTGAAAGCCTCGGTAAGCCATGCACTGCGGAGCAGAAACAGCCCCGTCAGGCCCAAGCAGAGCACCGCAAAGGTCAGGCACCCCAGCACAAAACTGCGGGTGCGCAGACCGGCCGCCAGAGAAGCCGCGCCTGCGATCCCGGTGAACACTGCCAGCGCCACGGCGCTGCCCGCATTGAACATGCTGCGCAGGCTGGGCATCAGGTAGGCCAGCAGCAAGGCTGAAAAGCCCGCCACGGCGGCAATGATCTGGTTCTCGGTCAGGCCGGAGAGAAACTCACACAATGCAATGGCAGCACAGCCCAGCAAAAAGTAGCAGAGCAGCCCCGCAAGGTTTGCGAGTAGAGCAGACACGGTGCCGCCCAGCGCCCAGAGGATGAAGATCATCACCGCATCCACAGCGCAGGGCAGAGCGAACACAGCCGCCATGGCAAAGAACTTGCCCAGCACGATGCCCCACACTGAGACCGGGCTGGTGAGCAGCAGCTGGTCGGTGCGGCTGTGGCGCTCCTCGGCCAGTGAGCGCATCGCCAGCACCGGGATATAGAGCAGCAGCACGAAAATGGTCTGGTAGAGGGTGTAATAACTGAAATCGGTCAGGCCGTAGATCAGGCACCGGGCCAGAAAATACAGGCCGGAACTCGCCACCAGAAACGCCGTGAGGACGTACCCCAGCATCCCGTGAAAGAAACTGCGGAATTCCCGCTTGAAAATAGCTGTCATTCTGCTTCCTCCTCTCCGGTTGCTTCTTCCGGTTCACCGTCGGTCAGTTCCAGAAACACCTCTTCCAGGCTCTTGCCATCGGCGGTCAGCTCCTCCAGACTGCCTGCTGCCGCCAGATGCCCTTTGGAAAGGATCAGGATCTGCTGGCAGACTGCCTGCACCTCACTGAGGATATGGCTGGACAGGATGACCGTATGTGCCCGACCCAGCTCCCGGATGAGCTTGCGGATCTCGATGACCTGTGCCGGGTCCAGGCCGACCGTCGGCTCGTCCAGAATGATGAGCCTGGGACTGCCCAGCAATGCCTGTGCAATACCCACCCGCTGCTTGTAGCCCTTGGAAAGGCTGCGGATGAGCCGGGGCAGAACGGCTTCCAGCCCGGTACGGCGGGCAGCCCGGCACACCTGCTCCTTCCGTTCTGCCTTTTTCACACCCTTCAGCTCGGCGGCAAAGGTCAGGTACTCCTGCACCGTCATCTCCGGGTAAAGGGGCGGCTGTTCGGGCAGATAGCCCACACAGGCTTTGGCGGCATCGGCCTCCTCGGGCAGAGGGTGCCCTGCCACCGTCACCTGCCCACTGGTGGCAGAGAGATAGCCGGTGAGGATGTTCATAATGGTGGATTTGCCCGCGCCGTTGGGCCCCAGCAGACCACAGATCTGGCCATCTGCCACGGTAAACGAGACATCGTCCACGGCAAGATGATTGCCATACTGTTTGGTAAGATGAGAAACTTCGATCACGTTCACAACGCTCCTTTCTAAGGCAGCGCAAAGCGCTTTTTGAAGATACTGGTTTATTTTAGTCCGGAAATGTGTTCAAAATAAGGGAACGGCGTGTAAATTACAGAAAGAGAGCTTTTGTGCGGCATAACAACAAAAAACGCCGCCTCCCAAAGGAGACGGCGCTGAAAAGACCAGTAATTACTTACGGCCGAAACGCTTGTTGAAGCGCTCAACACGTCCGCCGGTGTCAACCAGCTTCTGCTTACCAGTGTAGAAGGGGTGGCACTTGGAGCAAACTTCGACGTGGATCTCGGGCTTGGTAGAACGAGTCTTAATGACGTTGCCGCAAGCACAAGTGATGGTGCAGTCAACGTAGTTCGGATGGATACCCTGTTTCATTCTTTTTCACCTCATTTCTGGTTCTGACTTATTGGGGCCATATTATAAATGTATGTGCCCATCACAACCTTCAATATCGGCTACCCCCGCGAGCGGCCTTGGAAACGATTGCCTTAATATTATAGCACAGATCTCAGAAAAAGCAAGAGGGAATTTCAGCTTTTTTCGTGTCATTTTTATACAGACTGTACTATGGAGTTTTGTCTCAAGTTGATTTTCATTCAACCTTATGTAAGCAGCAAAGATACTCTCTGTTATACTTCTTTGCTTTTCCACTTATTCTCGTTTATTTTTAGTTTTTCACGGAATTGCGACCTACATATTATATCACGCCCAGCCCAAAAAGAAAACCCCGCAGTTCCCAACTTCTTGACAAGCCAGCTGCTTCTGATTACAATACGAAAAAAGAGTTCGCAGACGTTCTCTTTGCATATTTCAGCCATCAGCTCCGGGAAAGGATTTTTTCATGGAACCAAAAACAAAACAATATCTGCTCATAACTGTTGTAGGAGTCACGCTTTTTGTGGCACTGCTGCGGCTTTCTTCCGTTCTGGCATTTGCTGCACAGCTGGTAGACCTGGTATTGCCCATTCTGGCAGGCGGCATTCTGGCACTATTTATCAATGTGCCTATGACCGGGCTGGAAAAACGGCTGAAACGCCTGTTCTGCAAGGCCAAAAAACAGCCCTCGGATAAAGCACTCCATCTCCTGAGCTTCTTCATCACCCTGCTGTGTGTTGTGCTGGTGTTAGTGCTGGCGCTGACATTGCTGATCCCGGAGCTGGTGCAGTCTTTTCACAGCCTCTATGTACAGATCGAAGCAAACATCCCCCGCTGGACCGCCTATCTCAGCGCACAGGATGCCGACATGGGGTGGCTGATGAGCTGGCTGGAGGGCATCGACTGGGAGCAGCTGCTTCACAGGGTCACCGACAGCATCGACACCGTGCTGGTCAATGCGGTAGGTGCCGTGTCTGCCACGGTAAATATCGTGGTGACCGCATCCTTTGCTCTGATCATCTCCGTTTATATGTCCGTTGGCTCAGAGAGTCTCTGCCACCACGCCCGCACATTGGTCTGTGCCTACCTGAAACCCAGCCACTCCGCCTGGCTGCTGAAGTTCTGCCGACTGTTCCGGCAATCCTTTGCAAACTTTCTGACAGGGCAATGCAGCGAGGCCGTGATCCTTGGCGTTCTCATGGCTCTTGCGTTTTCCGTTTTCAAGATTCCCTACGGCAGCCTGGTGGGAATGCTGACCGCCATCTGCGCCATTATCCCCTACGTCGGAGCGCTGATCTCCTGCGTGGTCAGCGTGTTCCTCGTGCTGTTGGTGGATCCCGTTCTGGCCGTGCGCTGTCTCATTGTTTACCTTGCCGTACAGTTTATTGAAAACCAGTTCATCTACCCCCGGGTGGTGGGAAAATCCGTGGGACTTTCTCCGCTGTACACCCTTGTGGCTGCTATGATCGGCGGAAAGCTCTTTGGCATCATCGGCATCATCTTCTTTATCCCCCTGACGGCGGTGATCATTGAGCTTGTGAAGGAGGATGCCTGCCGACGCATACAGGCAAGAGAGCCCCAGCGATCCGGGCCATCTGAGCAATAAATTCTTCACCCCAGTGCCACATCCAGAATCGTGGTGTGCTGCAGCCGACTGCGAGGCCTGCCGACTGTTCCGGTGCAGGTGCAGGATTGATATGCATACAAAAATACCGCTGCTCCTGTGCATTTTTCCAAATGCATGAGCAGCGGTATTTTATTGCGCCGCTTTTGTTTTCTTTTGCAGCGCTTCGTGCATATATCCCATCAAAATCAGGATCACCAGCAGATAATACGGAAAAATTGCAATCGTGGTGTGGTTTGCGATCACGCCGAACAACGGCGGCATCAGGCAGTTGCCAATATAGGCGCTGGCCATCTGAACCCCAATGATCGCCTGTGACCTGTCCGCACCGAAGCGGCCCGGCGTTGCATGAATGATGCTGGGATAGATTGGAGCACAGCCAAGACCAACCAGCAGCAACCCTGCCAGTGTCACTGCTTCCCCAAGCGGCAGAAGAAACGCCGCTATCCCAATTGCGATGATCCCCTGCCCCATACGAACCATCTGGGTATCATCGAATTTTAAGGTCAGGAAGCCGCACAACGCCCGTCCCACGGTGATGCCGACAAAGAAAAGACTGGCAAAGCCGGCGGCGATCTCCGGCGCGATTCCCCTGTTCAGCACAAGATAACTGCTGGCCCACAGACTGGTGGTCTGCTCCAGAGAACAGTAGCAGAAAAATGTAACCAGAACCTCTTTTACGCCGGAGATCCGGAAAATCTGTTTCAGGGTCAGCGCTTCTGCCGGGACTGCTTCCCGCTCCTCGGCATTCGCACCCGATTTCGTTTTCCAGAGCGGGAGGCTCAGCAGAATAATGATCGTCAGCACCATCTGCATCACACTGATGACCCGATACCCCGTCTGCCACCCGGCACGGGAAGAAAGCGCTGCGCCCATGATGTAGGGCCCGACCGAGGCTCCGATCCCCCACATACAATGGAGCCAGCTCATGTGGCGGCTGGCAAAATGGAGCGCTACATAGTTGTTGAGTGCCGCATCCACGCTTCCAGCCCCAAGTCCATAAGGGATCGCCCACAGGCACATGGCCCAGAATGAGCTGCTGACAGAGAACCCGAACAGTGCTGCAGCGGTCATGGCAACGCTGATGGCCGTAACGCCGCCCGCTCCAAACCGGCGGGTCATCCGGTCACTTTGCAGGCTGGAGAGCACTGTTCCCACCGATATGATGCAGAAGATCACGCCGGAATAGGAGACCGGAACCCCAAATCCCTGATAGATCGAAGGCCACGCTGCCCCCAGCAGAGAATCCGGCAGGCCCAGACTGATAAAAGAAACATAGATCACCGCTAACAGCAGATGGATCATCTTGCATTCCTCCTTTTGATCGATACAATTATATCACAACAGAAGAAATGCCATTAGGATAAATTCCTCAATTTTGTACAACAAAAACGTCAACGTGGATATAGGTGCATTATTTTGAAAAAACCTTGATTAAAATCCGTCTCATGGATCATCCGCTGCCGCTCAATGAATCCAGAAGGTTTATCGCTACGGAAGGTTTCTGTTTATCGCTATGGAATCCATAATTCTATAATTCCATAGCGATAAACATTTTTCAGCCTCCCAGAATTACCAGCTTTGCGCATAAAATATCACGTTGGCGCGTATATCCATCACACTGCTCTCTGCCGTTTATCCAGCCGCATTTTGTCAGCGATCATCGCGATGAACTCTGAATTGGTGGGCTTGCCCCGCAGGTTGTGGATGGTATAGCCGAAGTAGCTGTTGAGGGTATCCACATCGCCCCGGTCCCACGCCACCTCGATGGCGTGGCGGATGGCGCGCTCCACGCGGCTGGCGGTGGTACCGTTTTTAGGATAGGAAATTTACCTAATTGTTGTGAGGTATTCTCCGTTCTTCACAGGTGTAGGCGCAAGTTGTTTATCGTGCCCTTATTATACCAGATGCCAGGGTATATATCCATCGACAAATCGCTCAAATCCGACAACTCAAAAAAGAAAAGTCCATGAAAATATCAATGCCCAGCGGCACCATATTTTTCCATAGACTTTTCCTCCATTTTGATTACTTCCTGGCGTTGCTTTCCGCCCTCAGCCGTGCAAACAGTTCGTCTGCCTCGATGGCCTCCTTGGTGAAGGAGTTGTTCTTCCACCAGTTGATAATAGCCACCACAACGGTGATAAGGGTGCTGACCAGTTGCTGGAGCTGCTCGTTGTCGATGGGCAGCGGGCTCTTGTTGAATGCAGCCAGCAGACTGTTCAGCAGTGCCACGATCAGGCAGATGGTTCTCGCCCAGGTCGCGGCACTTGCGTTTGTGTATTTCTCCATTTTGAAATCCTCCTGTTCAGACTATGTGATCTTCCCGCAGCGGCAGTGCCTTCATCCGCTCGTATAGGTTCGTGCCGGTGCCGTTGCCCTTCAGTTCATGGTACGCCTCGTATACAAGCCCCACGTTGGTCAGCCCTTCCGAGTCAACGTACCCTTGCTGGATGTAGTACCGGCAGCTCTGATAGAGTCTGTCGTGGAGCAGAGCCTTCACCGCTTTTTTCAGTGCCTTCTGCTCCTGGATGGTGGCGTAGAGCGTCTTCCCCGCCCATCCCATGGCTGCCGCGATGATCAGGGAGACCACCTCGTTGAAATGGGTCACGATAAAGCTTTCCGTGGGGTTCACGCTCCCTTCACGCTTGTCAGACCCGCTTTTGCAATGATACTCGGGTAATCCTTGTAGACATGGTTCATGTCCACCACGCCGCTCACACCAGCCACATTGCCCTTGGAGCTGTACTGCCACATACCGTGCTTGCGGGTCGGCCGCTTGTTCCGGTAGTCCGCCAGCCATAGGTCAAAGCCGTTCAGCTGCCACATGTTCAGGTTGTAGTCGGCAAAGTTCGAGTAGGTGTACAGGATCGCGTACAGCCCCCACTTTTCAATCTCCCTGAGCTCCATTTTGACAAGTTTCGTCAACTCAGCTGCGGGCAGACTTTTCAGACGGGGGTCCTCCACGTCCATAGCAATGGGCAGCTCAAAGCTCTTTCCTTCCAGGCAGGTCTTGAGCAGGTTCAGCTCCTTCTTTGCCATGCCTTCCGTTACCGCAACGGTGTAAGCATATACGCCAACCGGCAAACCTACAGATTTGGCCCCGGCATAGTTCGCTTCAAAGCACGGATCGACGTAGAGCTGCCCGCTCTTGGTGGAAACTGCGCGGATCATCACGCCACCTACTTTTCCGCTGGCCTTGACTTTTTTCCAGTCAATGGTTCCCTGCCAGCGGGAAACGTCGATGATATCAAGCATTCCCCTGCTCCTTCAGTTTCTCAGCCAGCTGGGTGCACAGCTTCTCGTACTCCTCTTCGGTCAGGCGGTCGTTGGCAAAGAAGATATCCAGCTTCTTCTGCATCCCGTTGGTCTTGCCGCGTTCGATCAGGCGTGCACAGGTGTTGTAGAGTTCCATTTTGATTCCTTTCTGCTCACGTTCTGCATGAGCCATCTTAATGCAAAAAATCGCTCATCAGCATTCCTTTTCAGTGGGCCAATAAGCGAAACGATACAAATGGGCTGGCCCGACTCTTATGTCTCCGGGCTGACCCCCAGCTCCAGCAGGGTCAACCGGTACTCCTGGTCTACCATCAGGCTGTCGGTGTCGTTCTGAGCGCTCTCCATCTTAGTGAAGGATTTCCGCAGGTCCTCGTTTTCTGCCTTGAGTTGCTCCACTGTTTCCGGCATCTGCGCCATCTTGGTTTCATGCTCCTGCTGCCGAGCCTGTTCGTCCAGTTCGTCCTGCGTGTACTTGATATACCGCTGGATCGGCACTGTCTCATCCCAGGCGGGCTTCGGTTCAACACCGGGAACATCGATAACCTCTTCTACGATGGTGCTGCCATTGGCAAGATATTCGATGGGGACGTAATGGCTGACCTGCTGAACTCCAGCAATCGCGTCGTGGTGCACGATCTCCGTGTCATCCACCAGCCGTCCCAGTGCCAGGTCGGGTTCGCCGGTCAATTCTACGCCGTTTTCGTCTACGATTTTCATGTTATCACCCCACTCTCTGCCAAATATTAGCTGCATAATATGGATTCATAATACTAAAAGAACTTCCGCCGCCCGTACTGCCAATATACAGGGTGTGGTTGTGCCCGCCTGCGCTGGAGGTTGTCACACTCGTAGCTCCACAGTCAATACCGGTCCATGAAGAGTCAAAGCTGCCGCTGCTGCTATTACCCGTGATAGTATGCGTGTGCGAACCAGCGCTTCCGGTACTGATGGTATGACCGTGACTCGGCAGATGTGCTGTTGTCAAGGTTACACTCGTGCTTCCTCCTGAAGTCCCCGCTCTGAAGCTGCCCCCTGCGGCGAAAATAATGCAGTTTTTCAGCTGTGTCCATGTAGTTCCGGCATAAATCGCTGCCGGGCTTGTTGATACAGCCATCTCCATTACAAAGTCCACCGGAGGAATCCATTCAGATGTTGTAAGCCCTACGACTGCACCAGTCATATAAAATTCCTCCTCAACCGATTCGTTCCCACATATAACGGACGATATATGGGTTCAAAATACTGAAACTTCCGCCACTGCCAGCATTACTCAGGCTGACGCTGTGAGAATGGCCTCCAGCACTGGATGTAGTGACTGTTGTTACACTAAATCCCTGTACGCCACCCATTGTTCCCATATAGCCGTTTGAAACTGAAACTGTTGCCGTATGAGTATGCCCACCAGCACTTGACGTACTTCCTGAATGCGTATGACTTGGTAAATTATTCACTGATAGCGTCACGGAAGAACGGCCCCCAGTCGATCCATTCCCGTAACTTCCGCCAGCGGCAATGATTGCTCGGTCTTTGATCTGGCTCCAGGTAGTATTGGCAAACATAGAGGCAGGGCTTACAGAACTATTACTTTTCCAGACAAAACCAACTGGAGGAACAGACTCTTCCTGTAAAAATCCTTTTACGATGCCTAACGCCATTTAAGAAATCCTCCTCCAAACATACTTTCCAACATAAGGATTTAGGATACTAAAACTGGAACCTCCGCCAGAATAGCCTACGGATACCGTATGGGTATGTGCACCAGCGGTGGAAGTGGTATAGGTCCGCTCGCCGATATAATATGGTGAATTATCATCTCGATATCCCAAATATGAGCCAGACCCCGTATAAGCGGTCAACGTATGCGTATGATTCCCGACCGCCGTGATACTGCCGCTGTGACTGTGTGCTGGCATTTCAGCAACAGTCAATGTATGTGATGTCGAACCACCAGTGCTCCCAAGTGAATAGTTTCCGCCTGCTCCAATGATAAAATAGTTTTTGATCTGGGTCCAACTGGTATTGGCATACTGGGCAGCTGGACTGGTTGGACTGCCCGTAGACATGATAAAGCCGACAGGAGGAACCCAGCTTTTGCTGGAAAGTCCAACAGGACCTACTGCCATTTTTTAATTCCCCCTTAAGTCGGCACGCGTTCCATCAAAAGCAACCTCAAGTTAATTGCGCTTGAGGGTACTGCTTTTGAATAGAAGCGAGTATATCCTGCGCCACTTCGGCACATGCTGCCAAACCCTGCCGATGTTGCCGCAGAAGCACTTTCGGGCTTGATCGTCGCACTCGGCTCCAAGGCATCGGTACAGCCACTCACGGCTGCGCTGGATTGGTACGTCCACCCGGCGCTTCTTGCATCGGAATCGGTCGTGGATCTCCAGCTGTTGGTAGCGAGGGTGATATCGTAGGCCCGGATGATGGTACCAGATGGCCCCTGCGGCCCTGTGTCCCCCTTATCTCCCTTGAATGCGCCCGAATCCGCCGCCTCCTGCAATGCCTTCATGGCTGCATTGGCAGAATTCTTGGCGCTCGCCTCGGAAGCTGCCGCACTTGCCGCAGAATCACTTGCATGCCCTGCTGATTCATTGGCACTGTTTGCGGAAGCTGTTGCGTATCCTGCCGATTTCGTGGCACTGTTCGCACTGGCATTTGCGCTCGCCGCTGAAGCATACGCGCTCTTCTTCGATGCCGCCGCCGAATTGGCAGAATCCGTGGCACTGGCAGCCGATTTGTCCGCGCTTGCCTTTGCCGCATCCCGTGCCGCTTCGGCCTGACGGAGGTAGTTCTTGATCTGCTCCACGCTCTGGGTCACAAACGCTTTTGTCCATTCCATGCTCTGGGCCAGATACTCCCGCACTTCGTAGCCATACAGTGCTTTCCGGATGCCGTTTATGATCTTATCGTAGTCTAAAGTTGCCATTGATATTTCTCGCACCTTCCCTCTGTTATGGGACACTCCATTTTGAAATTTCGCACAGTGTTATTCGGTTCAGCCCTGTGCATGGCGAATCAGGCCCTCTACGTTGGTTTTCGTCTGCTGGGTCGATGTCGTCGTTTTGTTCTGCTGTTTGGTCAGCTTTTCCGGAGGCCGACCAAAGGTAAACTTTTTCTGGTCAGGCTTGTCAAGCGGGAGCACTTCCTTCGTGCACACCATCCACTCGTCAATGCCATGCGGCTTTGCGATGATATGTGTCTTTTTTAGGAAGCCCAGCCGGTCCGTTGCCTGTCCCGCGTCACACAGATCAAACGCTTCCACCTGAACGGTCTTCTCGATGGTCTGCTTGTAAGTAGCAAGCGCTTTCTTACAGACCTCATCCAATGCAGCATCGGTCGTTGCAGTGTCATCGACAATACGCCGGGCGTATACGCCGTATTTCTTGACCGAAGCTTCGTCCACGGCATTGCCCGAAATGTAGTTCGTGCTGCTGGTCGCAAAGATCCACCAGCCCTTGGTCGTGGTGCTCAGCCGGTCGCTGTATACCACATTCACAAAGTCATCCGGGATGCGGCTGGTATACTCGAGGTCAAGCATGTTCACGCCGTACGCCACGGTCTGCTTGGTCGTCTCGGAGATATCGGTCGTGTAATCCAGATAGAACGTGATCTCGTTGTTTGATTCCACATATCGTGCCCTGAAATATCCGTCATACTCATCCAGCCAGCGGCTGTTGATGGCATCCCAGCAGATCGAGACATCGGTGCCATCCTTCGAGAAGTCCTTCTGGACATTTCGCTGGACATTGACCGTGCCCCAATTGAAATAGGGTGCCCTCAGAGGAGCATCGTTGTCATCCCAGTACATATTTGTGAGATGAGCGTTGATCCATAGACTCGTTTTTTGAGCATCTGCATCATCCGAGAGGGTAACGTAATAAGTCAGCGGCCGGATAAAGACAGAATCCCGCTTCAGGAAACCCATCACATCTTCCACAACAATCCTCTTGCTCAGATCGAAGTTCAGAACGACCTCGTTCACATACCCGATCCAATAGAGCACGTCATCCTGATAGATAGCGACAACCGTCACCGATTCCATGAAACTGTTATAATAAGGGTTGACAGCGTTCGATGCCCCTTTCGCTCCCAGTAGAAGTTTCGGTACCGTAAAGGTAAAACTTCCGATCTCACCCTTTCCCTGCGTCAGTTCCGGGGCAATGATATACTCCGGCTGATCCATCGACCAGATGAGATTTTTAACGGTCCATTTCCAGGTTGCATGACCGGAGCACCGTCCAGCATACACTTTATACGCCATATCGCTCCTCCTTTCTCACAAAAACTGCGGGTCACCAATGGTCACAGTCACTGTGGAAGCTGACTTCGCCGTGATCTTCAGCTCCCAGTAGGTATAACCCGGGTCATATTCCACCCCGATGGTCTCACTGACTGGCAGAAAAATGTTTGCCCCCAGTGTCCATGTTTTGGTCTCTGAGCGAATGTCCGGATTGCCGCTCGTGGCATAGTTGTCGTATCTTCGCGATTTCAGAAACACAACTTCCACGCTTGAACCGCTTTCTGTGCGCACGGTGATCGGATAGCGAACATCGCTGGGTGGCAGTTGCAGGGTCAGCACCTCTCCTGCGGCTAAGGCGCGATTCTTCAATTCTGCTTGGCGATACCATGCGATATCCCGTTCAAAACAGAAATCATCCCATTTCCACAGGTCATTCCAGCGAACGGTGGCATACGGATAGAGGCTGTAGTTCAGCGTCAGCACCGTATGCCCGTTCTTCCACTGGATTTTTTCATCCACCCAGACACGCCCGGTGTAAGTAAAGTTCGGGTCATCCTCCAACACGACTGTTTGGAACCGCCCGGCATTCAATCCAAGCCATTGTGCGATCTGTTCCGCCGCGTAATGGCCCGATGTTCTTACAATGATGTCATAATTCGTTTCGTTAGAGCTTTGCCAGCTATCGTTTTCCACATAGAAATCCCAGCTTCCCTCCCTGTTCTCGAAAACAGGATTTCCCGTCAGACTGTGGGAAAGGTCTACCGTTCCGCACCGGCCCGCCACCGTCACAAGAATCATCCGCTCTGTCGGAGGTGCCACCACGGGCATCTCACAGGGGATCAGGTGCCAGTCTTTCCATGTGTTTTTTGTGCCGTTGATCGTGATAGAATGGTCCATCTTTTACACCTAATCGCTATATTCTTTCTGGTCACAATACGGTAATCCGGGTTGGATATCGTAGGAAACTGTCACCGTCGTTCTTCCGGAATGATCCGGTTTCACCTTGCTGCACCACATCCGGATGGCATTGGGAGCATAGGTAAGTCCAACGGAAATGTTTCCAAAACCACCCTCTTCTCCCGGGATATATAGGCTTGTTGCGCGTCGTCCCTGTAAGAAGTGGAGCATTTTATGGTATTGTCCGAAGAAGCACCAGGGATGGTCGTGGTTTTCATCCGTTCTTAGGTTGTTCCCAGAATAGTACACGGAGTGGGCATACAGGTCATGATCCCACAAACTATGATTTATTCCATTTGGCAGATAATAAAAATCGAGAGACCCTGTGCGGGCCTCCCAATTCTTATGTGTGTTTGTCGCATCCAGGAACACCGGCTGAATCAGACTGCCGTGGACCCCGGGCAGGGTCACGGTCGTCACTTTCTCCTGTGCCTTGGAAATATAAGGCTGCTCCGTCGGCATGAAACCGTAGGATTGAAAAGAAAAACTTTCGCTTCCCCAGTCCGGAATACTGGATTCATACGAGGGACTGACCGAAACAATCAGGCTCTGAACCCTGGTATCTCCCGTCTCGGGGTAAATATAGCCTCCTGCCATCTCTTACCTCCTGCTGGCGATCTTCCCCAGCCCCTCGTCCACGTCGTTGATGATCTCGCCCACCAGTTTCCGGCCGTTCATCTGGACCTTCATGTTGGCCACGGCCCGGGCAATGCTGTCGATGTGCTCGCCCAGTGCCTCTACGCTCGAAACGATGTCGGCGTTGGGGTTTGCCTTCTGGTCAGCCTTGTTGGCCTCTTCCTGCTGGGCCTTGGTCGCCTCGGCTTTGCGCACCACGTTGGCGGCAAGGCCTGCGGTGCGCTCTGCGTTCAGGGCTACCGTGCCGTTCTGGAACAGGGTGTCGTTCAGCCAGTCCACTCCATTTTGAACGTCACTCATGTCCACTACGGGCTGGATGCTGGGTTCATACTCGAAGTCGTCGCTGGCAATGTCGCCCACTCGCTGGGCCAGATCCATCATGGTGGAAAGGGCAGTGTCGCTTACGTCCTGTACGCCCTGCACCACGGAGTCGGTCTCGTCGGTGATGCCCTGCGCCAGACCCAGGCTCAGGTATTCGCCGATGCCCGCCATCACGCGGCTGGGGGAATGGATGCCAAAGAAGTCGCAGAATCCATTCACGATGCTGCTGCCGAAGTCGCAGATGCCGTTCCACACCGCACCCGCCGCACCGGTAATGCCCTGCCACAGGCCGGAGATCAGGTTTCCGCCAACGTCCACCAGACCTTTGAAGCCGTTGCTGATCCAGTCCCACAGGTGCGAGAAGGCATTTCCCAGCCAGTCAAAGAACCCGCTGAAGAAATCACCGATCTTGTCCCAGTTGGCGATCAGCAGTCCGCCGCCCGCAATGGCCGCGCCAATGAGCCAGCCTTCGGGGCCAATGGAGCCCAGCACGCTCACCAGAGTGCCGCCCAGTTCTCCAAGACCGCCCAGTAAGCCGCCGGAGCCGGTGATCATCTCGCCGATGCTGCCAAGTCCGCCCAGTGCTTCTCCCAGCAGTCCAGTGCCGCCCGTGGCAGAGCCCAGCAGGCCGCTCATGTTGCCCAGGATGCTGCCAAGGTTCTTGGTCGCACCGGTCACCTTGACCACCTGTCCCATCACCTTCAAGGTACCGCCGCCCTGGGCCAGTTTGTTGAAGGTCAGCATGGTCTTGCCCAGATTCATCATCGTCTGGCCAAATTCGCTGCCCATAAAGTCCAGCACGGTGGTAATGCCGCCGGTCACTGCCCCGCCCCAGTCACCGCTCACAAGGGCGGTAATGGTGCCAAAGAGGTCGGTGATCACTTCGGTCACGCCGTCCTGGGTAGCCACGCCAAAGGCTCTGCTGAGCTTCGAGGCCATTTCCGGGGCGCTCTTCTGCACCTGTGCCCAGACGCTGTTGAAGCCCTCCTGAATGGGCCGCCAGTTCTTCGAGATGGAGTAGCCCAGCTGCATCATCATCCGCTTGCCGGAGTCGTCCAGCTCAAAGGCATCCGCCAGATTTTCCGCAAAGCCCACAAAGTTGTACTGTTCGCTTTGCAGGTCCGCCAGTGCATCCAGTGCGGTCTCGCTGTTCTTGCCAAACTTCTTCACAGCCTCGTCGTACTTCAGCTGCTTGTTCGTCACCTTCTTCAGGCTGTAGCTCATGCTGTCCAGTGCCGTGCCCACGCCGATGATGGCGGTCATGGTGCCCTGGGTGGCGGCTTTCCGTGCCTGGGCGCTGTCGGCTCCGTATTGTTCCACCGCAGCCTTGTAAGCATCCTCCCGGCCCGCAAGGTCGCCGTCGCCGTAGAGCTTGGCCAGCATGTTCTGCCGGTTGGTCACCAGCTTCTCCTGCTTTTCCAGGTAGGAGACCTTGCTGTCGTAGGCATCCAGCTGGGCCTGATTCAGCTCGTTGATGAGCTTCTGCTGTTCGGTCTGTGCCTCCAGATACTGCTGGTAGGCCGCCTGGGTCTTCTGGCTTGCCTCACCGAACTCGTTTTTGATGGCGATATAGTCCTTCTCGGTGGCCAGCAGGATCTCCGCCTGGTTCTTGATCTTCCGGTTGATGTAGTCGATCTTCTTGTTGGACTTCTCGGTCACCTCGGCGCTGTCCTCGTACAGGGCGCTCCAAAGCTCGTATTCGTCCTCCGCGGTCTTGGCATCGGTCTCGTACCGCTCCTGAATGACCTTCAGGATGCTGTCCTGTTTGCTCCTCTGAAGCTCCGCAAGGGTCTTCTGTTCGCTCAGCAGGGTGTGCCGTAAGCGTCCTTGGTCTTGCTGTTGTTTGCGCCCACCTTGGCCAGCAGGGTGTCGTACTGCTCTTTCGCAATGGCCACCCGTTTGGTCTGGAGCTCGATCTCCCTTGTCAGGCTCTCGGTCTTTTTGGTGATAAGCTCTTCCACTGTGGCCGTGTCGCCGCCCGTAACTTCCCACAGCGCGTATTCGCCGGTGGCGTTGGACATCTCGGTCTTGTTGGCCTTCAGCTTGTCGGAGAATGCACTTGCCAGCGTGTCTGCCAGCGACTTGCCGGCCTTGGAGGCTTTGGACTTGGTGGTGCCTCCGCCCGCTCCGTCCAGTGCATCATCCACGGCGTTCTGGTAGTAGTCGGTCAGCGCGCCAAAGGGGTTCAGCTTGCCCCATGTGCTGTCCACAGCATTCTTGATCTCCTCCACGGTAGAGGGAGTCTTGTTGCCGGGCTTCTTGATGCCGCTGTTGGAGGGGATCGGTACAGTATCCTGCGCCGCCTGCTTTGCTGCATTCTGTGCGCCCTTCAGTCCATGTTGATAAACGGGGTTGCCCAGATGGAGCGTCTCGCCCTTGTAGGCCGCATAGAGTCCGGTTATCTTAGTCTGCACAAGAGCCGTGGCCTCATCCAGAGCCTTAGCCATGCCTTCTTTGATAGCAGACGCCGCATTGTAAGAACTGTTCCGCAGCTCGTCCTGTTTCGTCTTGTCGCCAATGCCCAGGATCGCACCCTCAAGGATGTTCTCCGCGTCGCTGGCTGCAACGTCACTGGGCGAATGGATGCCCCAGAAGGTGGTGAAGACATTCCGGATGGAGGTCGCCGCGTGCAGCATGTTTGCCTTGGCCTGTGCCAGTGCACTGGGGTCTGCAATACCTTGTGCCAGTCCCAATGTGACATATTGGCCGATCTGTGCCATGACCTTGGACGGAGAATGGGTGTCGAAGGCCGTTTTGCTGGTATCGATTACAGCGTTTGCAACCTCTTCGGAAGCGTCCGTCGCGTCTTTCTTACCTTCGAGCTGGCCTTTTGCCACGCCTTCGCTTGCATTTTTGCCAACGCCTGTGAACATCTGGTAAATGCTGGCCCCAAACGAATCGCCGTGCTTCAGCTCGTCCAGAATATCTGCGAACGGAGAAACAAAATTCTTTTCGGAAATGCCCTTTTCTTGTCCGCCCCAATTCTCAGGATCAAACGGATTATGCTTGCCTGCCCATTCGGTAAACTTACCCCACAGATCGTCCAGTGCCGGTTTGCACATCTCCCAAAGATTCGCGATCAGATTCACAATGGCAACGATCGCCGCGGTGCCAAGAGCGGTAAGTGCAAGAGCGATCGGTTCCGCACACTCGATGATCGTATTGCAGAGCACCTTTACCACTGCGATCAATGCTTCCTGAATGTCCGGTGCAGCGTTGATGATGGCGGTGCAGATGGGGCCAGCGAACATGGAAAGAACGCCGATGACGGCCATCGCGCCTGTCAGCTTCAGTGCGCCGGATGCAAACTTGTCAAATGCCGTTCCCAGCACGGTCAACCCGGCCGAGAGCATCGGGAACACGCTGTTCAGGGCACCGGCACCCAGCAGAATAGCGATCATTCCGCTCAGTGCAACGCCTGCGGAGAGCAGGGATCCCCACTTGACAAAGTTGAAAATAGCGCAGGCCGCCGCCAGTTTGATCATGCCACCGGAAAGGGTACTGATGACCCAGGCAGCCTGTAAGCCTTCGCCGGACATTCTCGCCAGCAGGGCCACCGCCGCCATCATCTCACCAAGGCCGATCGCTACTTTTGCAAAGCTTACCCACGCATCGTTGCCCAGTGCAGCATAGATCGCCACGGCTCCTGCCAGTACCAGCATTGCACTGGAAATGGTCAGGATCGAAGCCGCACCGTCTGCTCCGGCCAGTCGGGATGCCGCTGTGATCGCTGCAATTGCTACACCAACTTCAGTCAGCCCGATCACCGCCGCATCTCCCATCGCGGCAAACAGCCCCACGGCTCCTGCCAGCACAACAAGGGAAGTAGACATCACCAGGATGGCCGCGCCGGAGCCGAACTTCGTCTTGGCCGAAAAGGCCGACATGGTGGTCATCAGGAGCATCAGGGTCTTGATGCTGGTCATGGCCGCATCCAGCCGGACAAGCTGAATATTCGCCAGACTGCTCACGGCCTGTGCTGCGATCCAGATGCCGCCAGCCATGGCTGCGATCGCGGCTCCATTTTGAAATCCGGTCGTGCCGATCACCTTGTTCACCACAGCCAGAGCCGTGGCCATGGTGGTCAGCAGTCCGCCCAGCGAAACCACCGCCATACCGGCTTTTACCAGGCTGGTAAACTTGATCTCGCTCAGGGGCTTCAGGGCGGTGGAAAGCACCTTGATGGCACCACTCAGCGCCACCAGCTCTACCGCCGTCGAAAGGATCACTTTGTGGTTCATGGCCTTCTCGCCCACCACAAGCGCCAGAGAGAGCTGACGCATCGCCAGCATCATAGAAACGATGGACACGGTCACAACGGCCAGCGCTGCGGCATTTGCTGCAATATCGCCTTTCTGCAGGACCTCCATGACCCGGGAAAGTCCCTTGGTAATGGAGCCAATGGCAATGCCCAGTCCGATCAGCGCCGCAGCAGTGCCCCACAGGGTCGCCGCGTTCAGGGCGCTGGCTTTCAGGTTGTCAAATGCTTTCGTGAACCGCTTGGTGGTAGGCTCCAGCAGCTTTGCCGAGACCGTCAGCAGGGTCACGAAGCCAAAGACCGTAATGGCGATCTCCGTGAACCGGTCGGGTTTGATCCGGCTCATCACGTACATGGCCCCGGCCAGGATCAGGATCGCGGTGGCCATGCCGGTCAGGGTCTTGGTGCTCTCGTTCTTCTGCCAGGTCTTGATTGCGCTGGTCAGCTGCTTGAAGGTGCCGGAGATGGAGTTGAGCATTCCGGTCAGCGGGGTCTCCAGCATTGTTTTCAGGCTCTTGGTGGCTTTTGCCATCTGCCCGATGCTGAACGCCAGCAGTCCCACGTCGATCAGGCTCATAAACCGGTAAACGTCCGTCCCGCTGATGGCATCAAAGCCCTCTTTCACAGCGGTAAAGAACTGTTTCACCGGGGCAAAGGCATCCCCCACCGAGCCGTTGATCTTGTTCATGCTGCGCTGGAAGCTGGAAGCAAACTCGCTCATGGATTTGCTCAGGTTCTTCGGCATGTCGATGAGATTCTGCTGGAAGTCCTCCAGATTCGGCTTTGTCAGCCCCAGTACCTGCACCGCGTTCTCACCAAGGCCACCCAGTTTGGAGAGCAGGGTCGAGATCGCCATCCCCAGCGCACCCAGGATGCCAATGCCTCCGCTTGCTGCGGTCCGGATCACGGCGCTCAGTCCGTCAAAGGCCCGCCTGCCAACGGAGTACAAGGTGCCCAGTAAGCCGGTACTCTCCTCGCCTTTTTTCAGGAAGGTGTCGATGCACTGCGCGATCTTCGTGTTCTTCAGCATGCTGCCCAGTGCATCCACGGGGCTCAGGAGCTTCGTCAGTGCCGTCTTGATGCCGCCCAGCTTCTCCCGCAGGGTGCCGCTTCCGGTGGCAACTTTATAGATCGTCTCAAGGAAATCCCCCAGCCCGGCTCCCACGCTCAGCATCACCTGTGCCACAGGCTTCGCAGCGTTCGCCAGCAGCGAAAATGCTTCCTTGGCCACAGCGCCGATCTTGCTCAGGATCGTGGTAACGCCCTTTAGCACCGTGAACAGGCCCTTGAAGGTCTTCTTGATCTTCTCTGCGGTCTGGTCGGTGATGATGAGCTTCTGGGTCATCAGGTCGAGCCGTTCGGCAAAGCTGTAAATGCGCTCCCCGTCTGCGGGCGGAAAGATCTCACTGAACGCCTCCTTCACAGGGGCCACCACTTTGCCAATGGCATCCATGATGTTCCAGAAGCTCTGTACCAGATGCTCTCTGCCGGAAAGCTCGCCGATCTTCTGGGCGTACTCGTCCAGATCCAGGGTTCCATTTTGAATCTCGGCATTCAGCTTCGCAAAGGCTTCCGCATCCCGCTGGATGGTCTCCCGGTCATAGTGCTTTGCGGCCATCTCCTTGTCGCTCAGGGTCAGCAGCTTTTCAGCGCTTGTCTGTGCTTCGTCAAGGCTTGCTTTCAGCAGCTGGGCACTTACGCCGTTCTGCTGCAATGCCTTGGTAAAACTGCCTGCTTTGGTGATCTGGTTCTCGGTCACAGCACCACTGGCCAGTGCCACCTGCTGGAGGGTGTAGCTGTAGGCATCCGCCTGATCCCCCAGCCTTCCTTGCAGCTGTGCCCATCCGCTGTTCAGTCCGTCCTTCAGCCGTTCGTTCAGCCCGTCGATGCTGGGCACGAAAATGTCGTACAGCCGATCCGAAAGCTCTGTCCATGTGTCGGTGGCCTCTTCCTTGTTGCCAAAGAAGGTCTCGAAGACGGCCATCCATTTTGAGCTGACCGCGTCCTTGGTGGAATCAATGGCCTGCCCAAAGCTGGTTGCCTGCTGGGCCGCCAGTGCCGCACGTTCTGCCAGCTCGCCGTATTGGCCGCTCAGCTTTTCAAGGGCCTCGGAGCTGGTCATGCCCTTGTTCTTCTGGGTCATCTCGTAGGCCGCTTCCATCATGGAGGCGTACTTCTCAAAGGTCTTTTCCATGACCTTCGTGTTGGCCCACTTTTTGGAAAGGGAGCTCTCAAAGGTGCCAATGGTCACCTCACCCTTTTTCAGGGTGCCCAGCTCCACCGCTGTGTCAATGAGCTCCTGCTTCAGGGCCTTGGTGGCCGTACCCATCAGGTTCAGGCTCTTCCAGTCCTGAAGCTGCAAATGTCCGGCGCTGTAGCTCTGGGTCAGGTTCCGGATGGTGCTCTGGAACGCAAAGCCCGTCTTGCCCGCGTCTGCGGTGGCGTTGGCAATGCCCATGATCATGGGGATCATCTTGTCGATATTGCCGCCCGCAGCCGTCATTTGGGAAAGGGCGCTGGTCATCTCGCTGAAGCTGTAACTGGTCTCGTCGGAGTACCACATCAGCTTGTTCAGGTAACCGTTCACCTGATCGATGCTCTTGCCCGTGGCGTTCATGATGGTCTGAACGTTGGAGGTCTTCTCGGTGTACTTGTCCCAGCCGCTGGCCACCTGATCGATGGACAGGCTCTTGACCAGCTTCTCGCCCGCGTCCACAAATTTGTTGGTGATGTTCACCAGCGCCGTGGTGGCCACGATGTTCAGGCTCGAGAACTTGGATTCCAGCCGGTCAAGGCTCGTCTGCATGGCGGCAAAGTCCACGTTCTCCGCGGCTGCGTCCAGCTTCTCAAAGCCCTTTTCCGCTCCCTTGAACTGGAGCTTCTCCATCAGCCGGTCAATGGTCGAGATGGTCTGTTTGGTATTTTTCTCAAAATTTGCGTTGTCAAACCGCATTTCAACAACGCGGCTGTCTACTTCCTGGCTCATTCTGTCCTCACCTCGCCCCATGCCCGTGCTGCGATCCGCTCAAAAATGGGCCGCATCGCAGGGTTGATATAATCCACGCCCTCTACGTATCCTCCGTTTCGTGTGCCGTGTCCGTATTGCAGGATCACCGCAATGGGCACACCGTCCACGATGTTGGAGTTTCTCCATGTAATGGTGATGCTCTCTTTTCCCTTGGTCACCGTGTAGCTCCAGCTTGCCGCCGTCTTTCCCGTGTCCTTCGGGGTCGCCTTCGCAAGGGCCTCCACACCCTCCTGTCCGTATCGGTCCAGCAGCTCATCCAGGTTCAGGTTCGAGCATCGCTTCAAAAATTTCCGGCTCTTCTTCCAGTCGCCCTTCTGGCGAAAGACAATTACTTTTGGCATCTTACCCTCTCGTCTTCAGCCGGGCCTTTCTCTGCTCGTTCAGCATCCGCTGTTGGGCCATCCGGTCGCCCTTGCTCATCTTCTTCGCCGGTGCCTGGCTCTCCTGGCATACCCGGATCAGGGTCAACAATCGGTTCAAATGCCACTTCTCGCACTCTTTCGGAATGCCAAAGCTAAACATCTGGCAGTACAGCACCTCGGCCGTGGTCTCGGTCCCGCTTTTCCGGGGCGGTCGTTTGGGCCGGGGCTTTCCTGCGGTCTTTCGTTCGTTGGGTCTCGGCTCCCCGCTGAACCATGTTGCGGTCATGGGAGCTTCCATATATTCGTTAATGGAACGGTACTGCTCCCGGGTCAGTCTGGCGTACACTTCGGGGTCTACCCCCTTGGTCACCGTCATGCAGCGGATGTAGTCCAGCCACTGCTCCACGGTCAGCTTGTCCAGATTGCTCAGGAACGGGATGTTCCAGTTGCTTTCCCAATGAGCCAGGGAGAGCAGTGAATGTTCCAGCTTCAGGACCACGGCAGGTGTGTAGACAAATTCCTCTGTCTTTTCGTTCCACCGCTGTTGTCCCGGTATCGTAAGCGTCATCATTTGCTTTCTCTCCCTGGTGTGTGTTCATTGAGGTGCCCTTCTCAGAGCACGCTCCATTTTGAATGTTCTTCTAAACAGAGCTCGCCCCTTTGGGGAGCTCCGCGACGCGCCGCCCTTTGGCGGACGGAGCGATAAGAGGGGCATGTTACTGCTCCTCAGTACCCTTCACGGGGGCTTCCAGCACCTTCAGGCCGGGCTGGGCGTTCACAGGGGCGGCCTTCTTGGTCTCCTCCTTCATGTCCTCCGGCAGGATGCCCTCAAAGAATGCGGCCGCGGCCTCGCCGTTGGAGGCCAGCTTGTAGTACAGGTCGCTGTAGGCCTGGGTGGACATAAAGTCCGCCAGCACCGCATCGTTCTTGATGAACTTCCGACCATCCGGGCTCAACACACCGTAGCTCTTGCAGATGATCTGCTTAAACAGCTTGGCAAGCTCCAGCTGGCTCTGGGCGGCAGTGATGCGGTTGATCATCTGCACAAGGCCGCCCTCGGTGGTCAGCTCCATCTCCATGATCTCGGCACGGGTCAGATTGAAGTAGTAGTCTTCCGTCCGCTCAGTACCGCCAAAGTCCACGGTGGTCATCGTCTTTTTCAGCATTTTTCTTCTCCTTTATCGTGTTCATTGATGCCTGGCTTCTTACACCTGGCCCTCGCTGTCGGTGATCAGCTTGATCAGCTCGTCGGGGGAAGGCAGGGTCGCCTCGGCAGTCTCGGTGCCCCAGAGCTTGTCCTGAATGGCCTTCACGGTGGCAGGCTTCAGCTTGGAGCAGTCGATCTCCATGTGGCTGGTGGGGCGGTGGCCGGTCACGCTCACGGGGGAGGTGGTGCACTCCCAGCTGAAGGTGATGGCATCGGGGTTGTCGTTGATGGTGGCGTAGCTCTTCTCGCTGGGGGAAGCGGTGCTGTTCCACGCAATGTGGATCTTCTGGCCCACCTCGTCGTCAACGTCGTTGCCCACGGTAGTCACCCAGCTGAAGCCAAAGCCCTGGCGCTTCTGCTGGCCGATGGAAACACCCGTTGCAACCTGTGCGGAACCGTCGCAGGGCTCCCACTCGGTGGGGTAGGTGTAGGCTTCGATGGTGTAGCCGTACTCCTCGGCAGAGCGCAGAGAAGCATACTTGATGTCGTCAGCGTAGAGCTTGGTCTCCTCAGCGCCGGAGGGGCTCTCGGTCACGGCGGTCAGGCCATTCCAGGCCACGCCCTTGTCGTAAGCGCCGGTGTTGTTCATGGGGTACAGGACACCCAGCTTGGTGCCCATCTCGTAAAACTTTTCGCCGACCGCGTCCCAAATTAATCTGGACATATAGTTCCTCCTTAGATGTAGATCGTAAAAACGGTGTGGTATAATCCGTCCGAAACAAAAGAGCGGTCGTAGGTGCATTTCGGCAACACACTTACGGCCGCTTTGATCTTGCTGTCAGGGTCTTTGTCCATCACAGTCACCGTGTAGAACGGATGCTGGATGTAGACTCTGTTGTTTGCATGGTTGTTCCGGATCCTGGTTTCGCTGTACACGATGCAGGGATATTGGAGCTGGAATCCCGCTTTCGGCTGAAAATAGAGGTGGATCGACTTTCCGTTCTCCTTCAGCACTTCGCGCAGGAGCGTGTCAACCTTCAGCCGTGCTTCCATTCCAGAGCCCTCCCAAAGTCAGGATCAGGCGCGGGTATTGTACCTTCACGCCGGTCACCTGCCATTTCTGTCCCATAAACACCGCATACCGGAGATCGTAGAGATGGTCGTTCGCAAACGGGTCCGCCAGAACGCTCAACTGGTTTCCAACCGTGATGTCGGGGTTTACCTTGTCCCCCACCTGCATCTGCCGTCCAAACTCCAGCACGTCCCCGTAATAGGTGCGTTCCGTCATCTTCTCGGTAAATACGCTGGGGGCGGTCTCCTCCACCTCATCTGCAAATCCCAGCTTCCCGCAGTATCTCATCTCTTCTCACTCCATTTTGATTTGTTGTGACTAACCTTGAAACCTGAAAAGATCAGGCCTCGTCCGCAGCCATGGTGCAGGTGGTGGGGGTGGTGCCGTCGGTCACGACCACACCGGCAGCCACCAGGGCCACAGGCAGGTAGGTCTTGTCGGCAGCCATCACGATCAGACGGCCCAGCTTAAAGGCCTTCTCCACGTCAGCCTTCTTGGCCTGAACCTTGTGGGCCTCGTCCTCGTACAGCTTCTTGTCGGTGTGCAGGTAGGCAACGTAGTTTGCCACGTGCAGGTCATAACCGGTCTCGTAGATGGTGTTCAGCATATTCATATCCTTTCTCTTTAAGCAGCCCACTCAACAGCCATGGCGCTGAACGGGGTGGTCAGAGCACCGGAGCAGCGGGTCTCGATCAGGTACTTCTGGGCGTTGAAGTCGATGTCGAAGTCGTCGAACATGGAAACAGCGCCGCCTTTGTCTGCGCCCACGGTGTAGTCGGCCAGGTTCACGATCAGGCAGACCAGGTCACCGCCCTTGGCACCCTTGCGGCCCTCCATCTCGGGAATGGTCACAATGTTCTTCACACGCAGCTTGCGGGCCAGAGCAGCCTCGTCAGCATACAGCGGGTGGCCGATGCCGTCTTCCAGCAGGAGCATCTCGGTCAGAGCGTCCTCGGTGGTGAACAGGGTGGGGGTGCCGGAGCCGCGGTACTCCTTGCGGCTGCGAAGGATCTGCTTGATCAGGGCCTTGTACTTGTCCTCCACGGTGGTCAGGCCGGTGGTCTTGCACTGGACCTTGATGGTAAACAGGTCGCTGTCGTTGAACACAGGGCGGATGCAGTTCTCGTCGATCTTGTCCTCAGAGGCAGCCAGACGGCCGTCGCCCAGCAGGTAAGCCAGAGCCAGCTCACGGTTCAGCTTCAGGCGCATCTCCTGCTTCAGCCATGCCACAACGTCAAAGCTGGTAATGTCGATCACGTCGTCGCGATCCAGCTTCTGCTTCTTGTACACGGTGGTGGGGCTGGTGGAGCGGCGCAGCAGGCCAAAGACCTCTTCCTTCTTGAAGTTGCCCTTGATGTAACCCTTGGCGCGGGCATCCTCCTCGGTCAGGTCAGCAAACATGCTCTTGAACCGGCTGAAGGGAATGTGGTGCACAGCGCCCATGACCACGCTCACCCAGTCGTCGGGCTTGTCGATGATGCGGGGCGTGGTGTCCAGCAGGTGCTCCTCAGGGAACAGCCAGTCGATGTTGTCGATGCTGTGGGCCAGCTCGTCACTGTCCATGCCGGCATCCTCAAAGGCAGCCTTCATGGTGCCGTGGCTCTTTGCGGTCTTGACCACGTTGTTGATCTCTTCGATGCTGTGCTTCAGCACGGTTGCGTTGGTATCCTTGTCGAAAACATTCTGCTTCACGGTATCGTCCTCCTCACCGTCATCGTTGTCGCCGCCTTCCTGCTCTTCCAGGGCCAGGCCCACCAGAGCGTGGCAGCACTCTTTCTGCTCGTCGGTCATGCTGTTGTAGACCTGCTCGAGCGTCTTGCCTTCGTTCTTTTCATCCGCCATTTTGGCTTCCTCCTGTGTTGCTTTATCGTCGGTCACGGCATCGCCGCTGTCCGCACTGTGTGTAAGGTCTTCCAGCGGGTTGCCCTCGGGGTCCATGCCGTGGATCAGGCTCAGGCCGTCCTCGTTGTAGATAAAGGCCTCGCCGCCCTCGTAGTCCTCATCGGCGCTGTGCTTTACCACCTCGTCGATCAGGGCACCAGGGTTGCATCCGGCCAGCACCAGGCTCACTTCCCGGATAAAGCCGTGCTTCACGGTGCTGCCCACCTTCTTCAGGCCGTTGGCAAAAATGGAAAAGGCGCTCAGGTCGCCGCTCTCCACGCACTGTCTTGCGGTCTTGCCGGTGTCGGTGTCGTTGAATTTGGCATAGCAGTACACGCCGCCGGGCCGGTTCTCCAGCAGGCAGTGGCCGATCACATTGTCCACGTTGGAGTGGTCGTGGTTGTACACCATGGGCACAACCTTGCCACTGCACTCCTTAAAGGCATCCTGCGCGATCACCAGCCCGTCATAGCACCGGACGTTCGCTTTCGTCGCCCAGCCGCTGCAATCGTAGTCAAAATTAACCATTTTGATTTGCAATACTCCTCTCTACGGCACCCCGCCCTGCCGTGATCGTTTTGTTCTGCGCCGCAATTTCCTCACTGCTCTGGCTGATGTTTGCATTCCGCAGTTCATCTGCCTTGGGGTCCTTGCTGGGTTTCATGCCAATGGCCTGCCGGAACTCGTTGGAGGTCATGATCTCGTTGCGGGTAAACTTGTCGGCCATTTCGGCAACGGCGGAAACAGGGGTCAGCTTGAACGGGTCACGGAAGTACATCACGGATTCCCGGTTCGCCCGGTCGTCCTCGGTCAGGAACTTCCGCCGGATCTCGTCCACGGCAGCCGCCACAATGGGTTCGATGGTGCGGTTCTCGTAGTTGGTCATCACAGCATCGGAAGCAGTACCGTTCATGATCTCCGGGGTGATACCCAACTGGCTGTATGCCATGTTGGTCAGGTATTCCACGGTCTTCAGAAGGTTGTTTTCGAGGCTGCGGTTCAGCTGCGTGATATGCTCCGTGCCATCGGTGTAGGCAATGCCGTATTTGGAACCGGCGAGCTGCTGTTCGATCTGTGCCCGCCGTTCTTCAGCCTGTTTCTTCCGGGTCTCGCCCTTCACAACGTAGGGCAGCTGGATGATCAGGTCGAGCTTGCCGCTGCCCACCTGTTCGTCGATCACGTCCATCAGGTTCAGCTTCCGGATCAGGCGCTGCACCGTGCCGTTGGGTTCGTTCATCACGGCATAGAACGGGTTCTCCACCAGGGCCACCTGTGTTTTCGGCAGGGTGATCTCCTCTTTCCGTCCGGTCCGGTCGTTGTACACTTCCAGCCGCACGTCGTCCGGGTACCATTCCAGCACCCTTCCCACCCGCATTGATTCGATCCGGGTCTTACCGGTCTTCCCATCGTAGTCCACGTCAATGGGCACCAGCGCAATGCATCCCTCATCCAGCATGGAAAGGAACATGTCATATCGCAGTGCCCGGCCCGTCTGGTCCTTGTTGCCGGAAAGGTTCAGGCAAGAATTAAGGCCCGAATCAACGGTTTCGTCGTAGCGTCCGTTTTCATCGAGCCTTACATGATTGATGGTAATTGCCGCAGCGTCCATTGCAATGCGGGTGTTGATGGCCGTCATGATCGTCCGGTCATTGCTTCGGTTCAGCCTTACCCGGTCAGGCCGGTAGCTGTATCCTTCGCCACTTCTTCCGGGGGGATCCCGGTTCAAAAACGCATTCCAGGCGTGTCTCAGTCTGGAGCCAAAGGTTTGTGATGCCATTTTGATTTCCTCCAGACCTTAACTGTCTTTCTTGTCATCGTCTTTCTTCTGCTGGTTTCCGCCAGCGCTTCCGCTCACAATGGCGTTCGCCAGATCAGGGTTTTTGAGTTCCTTCGTGATGAACTGTTTTGCTGCGTAGCTCATAGCACCGGAAGCGGCTTTGGTCAAAAACTGCTGGGAAGCGTTCGTCATTACGGTCTTCACAAAGCTCTGCCCGCTGTATACGTCCTTCCGCAGCTGCTTCACGTCCTTCTGGAGCTGGAGCCGCTCTTTCTCGGCTTTCAGTTCCTTATTGGGGTCGTCCGCCCGGATGTTGGTCTGCCCCTGAAGATCCCGGTACTGCTTTTCCATTTGCAGCCGGTTGATCCGGGCCCGCAGCTCCTCGTCGGAGTAATCCTCCGCGTTTTTTCCGGTTCGCTTGGGCGCATACTCTGTCTTGGGCTTCTGCGCATCCTCACCGGCGTTCCCGTCCCCGGCATAGTGTTTCCTGCCTGCGGCCGTCAGGGTACCATCCTTGTTCTGGTACCGCCGCACGCCCCACTTCATGCCCTTGATGCCCCAGTGGTATAGCTCGTCCTTGTATACCTGCATGTTTGTCTCATCACCTCATTTCTTTCCGGCAATGTACTTCTTAACGCTCTTTCCGTCCATGTCCTTCAGCATCGTGATTTTAGGATTATCACCGAACAGGCTCGATATGAAGCTCTTGCCCTTCTTTTTTCCGGAAACGTACTTCCTGGTACTCTTTCCATCCATATCTCGCAGCATTGTGATTTTAGTGTTGTGAGTAACCAACCCCGACACAAACTTCTTGCCTTTTTCGACAGCGGTCTTGATGCGTTGCTTCGCTTTCCGCAGATTCGGATGATCTTTCACGGTTTTGGCTTCGCTCGTGGCGGTGGCTCCGGTCGGAGTTCTTTTTTCGTTAGAGAGATAGTGAGTGGTATAGACACCAAGTCCTTTTGCACGCTGAATATCTTTGTTAGCAGTGCCACCATCCACCATCGATGTTCCTTTTCCGGTTACAAAGTACGTCGTGTTCTTTTTGCCCTCGAATTTAGGCGAATACCGGTTGTTTTTCTGCCGAGTCATGTACGCGCCATATTCTCGCGCATCGTAGAAATAACGATACTGGGTAAATCCCAATTTGTTACGTCCAACAGCAACACGGGCATAGTATTTGTGCCCCTTTCGCTCTTTTCCCAGCTCGCCATGCGCCAGATAGTTCCAATAATCGTTCATTTTTGCTCACCTCATTCTTTCAACCGTGCGTTGGCAACAGCTTCATTGCCCTCTTTACTTTTTCGTTATAAGTACAGCCGTTCATAAATCCTCCTATTATAATTTTCGACAGATTTTCCATGTTTCTTATTGCCTTTTTCTGCACTTATGCTATACTCAAGGCATAGAAGCAAAAGGAGCTGCCGCCCATGTTTACTTGTCATTGCCCGAACTGCGGTAAGGAATTGGCCGTCCCGCGATGGCTGCCACGCACGGTCACCTGCGAGAACTGTCATACAAAAAGTATCGTGCCCTACGATCAGGATCCTGACTTCAATGAGTACAATGCCATTGCGAAGAGTAAAGTAAAACTGAACGATTTCAGAACAGCCCATCCCGGATTCACTAAGGGAATTGGAATCGCAGGTATCGTTGCCCTTGCCGCAGGAACATTTTATTTAAACCTGAAGGATGACAATGCTGCCCTTCCGCAACTCACGGAATCCACGAACGAATTGCCTGAAGACCAGAATCACTCGCTGTCCATAGATGCAGATGCGGAACAGGATAATTCCATATCTGCAAAGGGTTTTTCCGAACCAGAAGAATCAGAGCCTGATCACCGGAAATATGCGCCTCGTAATCCGGACGACTATGAAACCATCATACATTCGCTTGGCTTGATCATGGTTCATCTCCATGAAGGTTGTCATCCGTCTCAAGAGAAGATTGATGAGTTCAAAGAGCAGACCGGAGAAGACCTTCCTCCGGATATGACATTCCGAGATCCGCATGATCAACCATATCAAGTAAAGAAAACCTGAAGGGAGTATCTCTATGGAAAACTACTGCATCAACTGTGGCCGTGATCTTCGCAATGCGCCTTACACAGCGCCATGGGAAGATGGCGATAACGAGGAAGGCTATTGGACCTGTCCCTCCTGTCACACCCAAAATATTGACTGGGCTTCCGCAGATGACGATGACTGACCCTCTATTTGGATTTCCCGCGCAAAAAAAAAAACAAAAACCGCCAGCGTACTGTGTTTTCGTTCCGTAATACGCTGGCGGTTCCGTTTTATTCAAACGCATCCCGGTTCTGTTTCCATGCCACATAAGCGTCCATCATGGCAGCCACAGCATCGATCTTCTGATCCTGCCGCTGTTTGTAGAGTTTCCGGTTGCCGTTGGTGTCCACCAGCGTAATGCAGTTGCCCATGGCAAATTGCATCAGCTGTTCGTCGAACAGCAGCTTCCGCTGTTCGCTCAGCTTTTTTAGCTCACCCAGCGGCACGCTTTCGGTCTTTGCACCCTGGATCACTTTCACAACGCCAAAGGTGCTGTTTTCATCGCCCCAGCGCTTCACGAACTCCTGTGCGTTGTAGGGGTCGTAGCCAAACGCCCGTACGTCGTACTCGTTCTCCATGATAAAGTTGTCCAGGTCATCGTACACCTGCATCATATCCAGAACCGTGCCGTCAAACACGAACAGGGTCCCTTCCCGCATAAACTCCTCATACTGCTGCCGTCTCGAAGCCGGAAGCTGGCTGAGGGTGTAGGATGTGATGTAGTCCCGCGTCTTGACCCCAAAATATCCGTTGGACAGCGGAAACAGGAAGGTAAAGGCGCAGAAGTCGTCGCCCATGGAAAGGTCCGCGCCCATGGCACAAGGCATCTGCCAGAAGCTTCTCTTCCTGTGGCACAGGGTCTCCTCGTAGGGGAAGAAATAGGTGTAGCCCTCCATGGGCAGGTTGAAGCGCTTGGCCAGAATATCGTTCCGGGCGCTGGGGGATTTCTCCGCACGCTCCACGTCCAACTGGTAGGTCTCGTAGCTCACGGTCTTGCCCAGGTTCGGGTTGGCCTTCAGCCACATCTCCGGCTGGCCCACTTCCTCAATGGAGTCCAGCTTGTAGTACCAGATGGACACATGAGGGTTGACGTACTCCCCTTTCAGGATGCTCATCAACTCCATTTTGATGTCGTCGCCGCAGCCGTTGCGCACCGTGCCCTCGGAGGAAGCCGCCACGATGAGGTAATTTTCGTTCTTGGCCGCGCCCTGTTCAATGGCACCAATGGGGTCTTCCCGGATGTCGCAGGAGAGCCACTCGTCCACGGTCGCCACAGTGTCGCGCCGTCCTTGCAGCTTCTCAATGGTCATCGGGCGCACTTCCAGCAGGCTGTTGGTCAAAAAGTTCTCGATGCCTTTCTTGGTGGAAGCCATCTTCACCCGGTCTGCCTTGGAGCCGTTGGTGTTTTGCAGGCTGCCCTCGGTCATAAACTGGAACACCGGCCCCTTTGCCCGCGCCAATGCGGTGCGGAAAGGTGCCAGCACCTCCTCGGCCTGCTTCATGGTCGGAGCGGTGGTCAGCTGCTGGGTCGTGGTGGTGTATGCCGTCAGGAAGTACGCCTGCAAAAACTCCAGATACATGGTCTTCGCGGCCGATCGGGTAATGATGAGGTATTGCTTTGTCACCAGCCGCTTTTTCAGCCGCCGGGTCTCGTAGTGTCCGCCGCCTCCGCGCTCGTTCGGCACAAAGACGCTTCGCTCTACAAAGTAGTACCATCCAAAGATCTCTTCGGCCCATAACTTGAAACTGTCCAGCAGCTTCACGTCGGTGCCGTCGGTCAGGGTCAGTTCATCCTCGCAAAAGGAGATAAAGCCGTTCACTGCTTTGTCGTCATAGTAGATGCCCGGGTTGGCGATCAGGTCGTCGATCCGCTCCATCTCCATGGCAATTTCCCGGCATACGGGTATTTCGCCACGCATCACGGCCTCCCGAAAACGGCCGTAGTAGATCGGCGTGGCCGTGTTCGATAATGCCATTTTGGTTCCTCGTCTTGCTCCGTTTCACTCGTTCAGGCTTTGGGCCGGTAAAATGGCTTGTCCAGGGTGTAAAAGCATCGGATATCCTCCGGGCATTCGCCGGTTCCCTGTCGGGCGCATCCGTTGCAGATATCCTGCGTTACCCGCCCAAACCAGTCCTTTTTCTCAGGTGTTTCCATCCAGTGCTCCACCCATCGCGCTGCTACTGTCCGTCCCATGTGTTGTCATGCTCCACGTTCAGCCGCCATTCCATCTCGGAGGCGGTATTCTTCAGTGCTTCCATGGTTGTGCTGCTCTGGGGCGGGTCAAAGCCCAGCAGCCGTACCTTCACGGCCACGTAAGCCTTCACCGCTTCCACCTTCACCGGGTCGGCAACGAACTCCGTCCATTCGTTTTCTTTCCCGGAAATGGCGTACCCCTCGCCGGGCCCCACGCCCATCTGCACCAGTGCAAACAGCGCCATGTTGATGTACATGATGATGTCTGCATCAAAGTCTGTGCACTCCTCGGCAATGCCCAGCAGCTTCTTCACGCTCATCAGGATCGAATTCATTTAGATTCCTCCTCGGCATCGCTGTCGCCACCCATAATGTAGCTCATCATGGCGTAGTACCAGTCCTTATGCGCCTGTGCCATTAGCTCAAGCTCTGTCAGGTGACGGGATGCTCCGTCCTTCCCCATGGCCGCTTCTTTCTGCGCACTCTCCTCGACCAGCTTGGCCAGCCTCCCTGCATCAATCGTCACTTGACCAGGCTTCAGCAAAACGAGGTCTCCCCCAGCACTCGGAGCAGCGTTTTGTGCGGTCACAGCCTGATTCTCATCCCTCCGCGGGACAATCTTCATCCCATCAAGCGTAATATCCCCGGCCCGTGTTGCCCGCACCTGCTGCCCATCCACGTTCGTGGCCAAAGCATCGTCAAAGTCAAAGCCCCTGTTCCGCGGTACAGCCGTATAGCTCTGCTGGAGTCCGGCCTCCGCAATGCCCACGTTCGCCCAGAGCAGTGCCTCGTCCAGCTTGGTCAGCGCCAGGCTTCTCGCGCGGCTCGGTGCAAGGTGCTGGAGCATCGCCTCTGCCTCTTCCAGCTTCCGCCGCAGCCCCATGGCGTAGTCCTGCTCTCGCCGGTTAAATGCTTTTTTCTGGTACATACTCATTTCCTCCACTGGATATCAGACTTTCTTCTTTACATACAACACATGGATTGATATACTTATCTCAAACGGTATTTCTTATACTTCGGAGGCAATATATGCAGTCTTACACCTGCCCCAACTGCGGCGCTCCTGTAAAAATGGATGACCACGGTGCATTTCTCGAGTGCCCTTATTGTGGATCACAGTTCAAGCCCGATGATTCTTTATCTGATGAGCCAAGCAGTCATCAAACGGATTCGGACGATGATAACGAAGAACTTCGCACCTATGCAGAAATAGTAAATCGCCATATTCCAGAATTTTCGGTCACCGAATTTATCGATAGAGCCAAGCATATTCTCGAAAGAACTCTTGATTTTCTCGGTGATCACGGAATGTACATCCAAGTCGGTGTCGTTTTGCTTTTTGTCGCCTTAGCCATTGCCAGTTTCTTCTTGTAACTCATTCATGTTTTATCCATGGGCAGGTGTCGCCCGGTCTTCTTTCTCCGTCCGGCAGCTTCGGGCCCTTCCCCGTTCCGTAATGGATCACCTTGTGCGTTGCCGCCGAAACACAAATGGCGTTCTCCGGGTCAAGCAGCTTTTCGCTGTGCTGGAGAACGTCATCTTTTGTTATGGGGTTTATGTGGTGGATCGAGATCTTCGGTCGAATCGGCTTTCCGTCCCGCAGCACCCAGTCTGTGATCGGGTGGTCTTTGCACCCCAGGTCACAACCCATGTCCCTGGCGATGATCCTGTCTCGGAACTGCCGCCACTCTCTCGATTGATAGAAGTCCTGGTTCAGCCATCGGTCAAACCCAAAGGTGTCTCTCCCCACTTCCCCGTGCAGCTGTAAATACTCCAGCCTCTCCTCGTAGGTCGACAGTTGGCAGAGCTCGGTGTAGGTTTTCATACACTTGCCCCATATGGCCAGGCAACTGCTACAACAAAGCTAGCAACCATCACCATAAAACGGCCGGCGTACGCGACTGGTTCGTTCTCAAGAAACGACAGCTGGTTTCCTATAAAAACGAGAATCAGCCCAATAAGCCCCGTCCAGTCACGCCATGTCATATTCGTCATCCTCTCCCAGGCCGTTGTATTTCTTCATAGCAGCAATGGCCTTCTCGTACAGTTCCTCAGAGTGCTTTGCATTCTGTAGTGTCTCGGTCTTTGCCCGCAGCAGCTTGTTTTCCTCTTCCAGCTTTGTTTTCTCCAACTCGTTCTTAGAGGTCGCCAGCTTCAGAAAATGGGTCGTCTCAGCGCTGGATGCCGTACCTTCCAGCAGTCGTTTCTCAACCAGCTTCATCGCCAGGTTGATCATATAGTTTTCTTGTGCTTCCGGGGTTCTTGCAGGCCGCGAAGTTGCAGCCGACATTTCGCCCGGAGCAGACTTCTTAGGTTTCATTGCAATAACCTCGTTTCACATTCCTATTTTGCTTTTGCAAGGGTTCATGGGAGTCGCAGTAGTACCAGTTAAGCCTGTCTCATTTGAAAGGAGAAGAAAAAAGCAGATCATGCCCAATGGAGGTTGAACATCACGAAAGCCCTGAACCCAAATACATAGGAGGATACTACTCCCATGAGCCCTTGCAAAAACCGCCGAAGCCCCGGTCTACACCCCAGAACCTCGGCGATTATGTTCCGTTTCGACTTGACTGTGCATACAAATGCACTTATACTTATCTCGGAGGTTGACCTGTAACTCATTTGAATCGTTCATTCTACTAAGAAAGGTGGTGATATAGAATGAACGATATAATTCGGATTGATAAAGTCACTTACGATGACTTTACCAAGGTCAAATTTGCTCCTGTATCTCGTGAAGAGATCTTGGAGAATATTACGAAGACTCTCCTGTGGATTGCAGATAAGTGCAAAAAGCTGGAGTTAGATCGAACCGTATAAAATGTAAAAACGTCAGTACCTACACACCACGTGGATACTGGCGTTTTTTCTTCTTAAAGCCCAAATATCAATTTTCCCTCCGGGGAAATATCACAGACCGGCGCGATTTGAGAGGGGGTGTCGATTTTGAGACCCCCTCCCTATGGTTTACGCGGTTTGGCCGAGCGTGTCCTCGTCGGGCACGGTGATCTTGAGCTTTTTGTAGATGTTTATCGGGTCGGCAGCAACGATTTTATCGATTGCCTTCTCAATTTCGTAGGCATTTTCGTTGTCCGTGAACTGTGAGGAGGTCTCGGCGATCCTCATAAGCAACCCGGAAGAGTTGTAGCCGTGCTCGATATCATACTGATACCACTTCTCGAACTCCTCGTACGGACTGTACGGGTTGTCAAAGGTGGTGAGAAAGCATCGAACCATTATTCAAAGCCTCTTTCTTAATTGATTGTTATTTGTTGAGCGCGCTGTAAACCGTGGACTCCGGAACACCGCAGGCCTTGGCGATTTCAGCATAAGAATAGCCGCTTCTCAGCATTGCGTTTGCTTTGGACATCTTTGCAGAGGTCATAACAGTAACGTTTTTCGGCATTGCACGCTTTACAATTTCGTCAGAATCAGACGAATTAAGGAATTTCGTCAACATATTGTCGGAAATTGCGCCAGCCTGAACAGCTTCCCATTCTCTGTCCGTGAAGGTGACCTTGGACTTGCGTCCGCTTGCACCAACAGAATCGCGAGCACGTTGCATCTCGACAGAAGAGATCTTCTTGATTTCTTTCTTGTCGATCGTAGGATCCAAGCCCTGTTCCTGAATCTTCGCCTTAATATTAGCATTCGCAATCAGCATTGCTTTGCGTTCCTTAGGCTTGTTAGCGATCATGTTGTTGTACTTCTCTTTCAGGGAGGCAACCTCAGGCGCATAGGTCTTGGCCGCTTCAGGGTTGCGCTGGATACCCTTCATGTTGACCGCCTCTTTGCGCGCCTGGTTGGCCATAGCCTTCAGCTTGTTGGAGAAGTCCGCATACAGGTTCTCCTGGATGGTGCCAGAAGACAACGTGCGTGCATCCTTCGTTTCGGAGATCAGACTGACTGTATCCTCAGCCTTACGTTCCTTACCCGTCTTGGGGTCGGTGAAGGTACGTCCACTTTCTTTGTAGATGTATTCGCCAGTTTCCTTATCAACTCGAACACTGCCGCGACGCTCGGGTACACGAACTGTCTGCTTACGGCGAGACAGGAGCGTGGATGCGCCACCATAATGCGTAGCGCCTTCCTCGTCCACACGAATCTGCCACTTCTGCTTCAGCTCGGGGATACCATTCTCGCGCTCAGAGCGCTTATAGTCCAGCTTATGCTTTTCCGCATCGATAACGACCATGGAGTGCTTAACCGCACGTGCAAGCTCGTCCTCATCGGCACCTCGCAATGTCATATCGGTGATGAGGTTGGAGATCACGCCCATTTCGCGCTGCTTCTCCTCTTTTTTCATCAGCCTAACATTGTTCGGGTTGCCTTCAGGAACTGCATAAGCGGTCTTGGGATCGAATCCTTCCAGTGCTTTCAATGCACGGGTGGACTTGATGTTGACCTTGTCGGTAACAGGGATTGCCATGACCGTGTCGCCATCGAAGTCAGCACCAGACAGCCGCTCTGCAACCTTCGCATTGATACCGATTGCATCCTGAATCGCACCGAGATTCCGCTTGCCGCTGACATTCTTGTTGTTGACAGTCACAATGGGAATCTCAAAGGTACCTGCATGAGGATAACGGATCAGTGCAAGCCTGGTGCCATTCTCATAGGTAGGGCAATAAGCCTCTGTCTCCTTAATCTTATTGATCGGCAGGATAACCTTCGTGGACTGGCCCGGGAAAGCAGATGCCTTCAGAGTCATGGATGTTCCTTCAACCGTATCAGCAAAATCGTTGAGCAACTTCTTTTTGACCGTAGGATTATCGTACCGCATGATTTCATCATATTGGGCTTTGTAATCCGCGACAGTAAGGTTAAGCTGGTTCTCGATCAGCTTCTTGGGCTGCTTGGAAAGGAACTGAGAAGAGACGTTCCGGGACATCGTATCCCAGTCGCCCTCTTCTTTCAGTTTGTTGATCGGTGAGAGGTGCTCCTTGCCATCGTCACCGATGTACGTGCTCTGGCCGTTGGCCTTGATGGCTGCGCCAAACGGATTGTCAGGATCTGCTTTTGCTTCCTTGAGGACCTTCATCTTGGGCGTGCCAGAAGGCTTATTGGTGTTGAACATAACGTCCACACCATCCGGCAGATCATCCGAATATACTGCCATGCCCTTCAGATAATGGTCACCGTCAACGAGGATACGAACCTGCGCATAATGGCTCTTGCCAAGATCAAGGTCGGGCACACCACGGCGAATCTCCATAACACCGTCTTTGTCCAGACCGCCTTCATCACCATAACGAATTGCAACACGACTGGAATCCAGACTAGAGGGGCGCTGAAGCTTCGTAAAGGTCTCGCCGCCGTCATCAGAATGGTAATCGCCCAGAGAATCGATCTGATCCTGATGCTGGTAAGCATACTTCTGGTCAAACTCAGGCTTCGCGAGGACTGTGATGTTTGTCTGCTGACGGACATTGGTCGGCTGCCTGATGCCAACGCCATAGCGCTGATACCCATATTCTGCTTCCAGAATATAAGCAGCCTCATCCAACTTGCTTTCCGACACACCGAGGACCTGATTCGCGCCCTCGGAAATATCAATCATGCCCTTCTTATCGACCTCTTCTTTCAAAGTCGCGGCGATCTTCTCAGCCTGACTGGCTTTTTCACCGATAGCATTGTTATACTTAGACCGCACGCTGGACTCGCTCATGCCAAGCTTGTCGCCAATTTCCTTCCAGCCAAGACCGTCATCCTTCAGCGCACGAATTTGATCGTACTCCAATGCCTTGCGGTCGTGGCCTGCTTTCTGACGTGCTGTACGGAACTCAGTCAGCCCCATCTTATACTCATCAGGAAGAGAATTGTTGATGGTCTCCAGAATCTCTTTCTCCGAGAGCCCCTTCTTTTTGAGCTCTTCCACACGAGACAGGAAATCACCGGAATGCTGATACGGATTATCGCCGGAACCCCAAGGGTAGCGACCAGAATGCCTCTTAGTGCCATAGTGCTCCAGGATATTGCTTTCGGAAGTGATGCCAAAATAAGAACGGAGGTCTTTTTCAATCGGATTCATGCTGCCACTCCTAACAAAATATCAGTGATGATCGGGTCGAACTCTTTGATTTTAGCGATGATGGGGCTGATTTCCTCTTCAGTGGGGTTCTCGACCCAAACTTCATCGTTCTGGTAGATACGAAGCTCCATCCGAATATCTTTCGGGTGGTATCCATATTCCAGACAGAACAGAGCGGCATAAATATAGAGCTGCTCCATATGTGCAGGAACAGCTCCGGTTTTTAAGTCGTGGATGCGAAGGAATCCATCGTTGAACGAAATGGCATCCGCGGTTCCATAGCAGTTGTCGCTGTAATACAGTACCTGCTCGGTATCCATGCGGAAACCAATGGCATCGTTCACGTAGGTGTTGAGGGTTTTCTTGTTCTTCGGCAATTTTTGCTTAAGATCGATGCACTCTGCTGCAAATGCGTGCAGCCGTGTTCCCCGTTCCTTCGCCTGGTAATTAAGAACTGCATTGGTCAATCTATCTGCGTCATAGTTCAGCCAATGGTAGTTACTTGCTCCGAGGAGGGCATGTTTCCCCGTGAGCCTCGAATGATCTCGCCAGTTCATTAAGAACTTCCTCCTTGTTTTCGGGATAGATAAAGGAAGCAAAACTCATCTCGTCCATCTGCTGAACGTAATAGTCCTGATTTGGACGATGAGATGCACTCGCTGACTTCTTGCCCTCCAGTGCGCCCCATGTTGTACCGTAGAGAACCAAGAGATCTGGAATTTCCTGAATCTCGTTTGGGTCAAGATGAACAACCATGCAGCCCGGAAAGCGTTCTTTCAGTTCCCTTACCAATCCTGTCTTGAATTTGTTTTCGAGCATGATACAACCTCCAAAATAAGAGGAATAGTGCATCCTGAGACGCATTCTATTCCCCCCATAAAAGGGGATGTTTTTCTCGCGTGAGTTTTTAGGAAAAAATGTGAATTTTTTGGAATTTTCAGGGCAAAAGAAAAAGCCCCTGCAATTTTCATGCAGAGGCAATGCCATGGTCGTATTAAATTAGGTGAAAGAAATCGATCTCATATCCCGGCGCACCAGCAAGGAATGCTCGACTACCATCGTCATCTTCCATATACTTGTACTCTCCGTAGTCTTCGTCTGGCTCAAGGTTAGAGGTCATGTAATCATCCGGGTTGATGCTTCTGGAAACATCTTCCGCTTCGAGGTGCGCCCCGCATTTAGGGCAGTCCCATTCGAGCTCACGAGTTTCCATCATTGGCTCACCACAAACACAAATCGGACGTTTCGTATGAACCTCTGCAAATTTATTCGCAAAGCATTCAACTTCGTTTCCATATTGGTCAGTTGTGATCCAGTGTTCAATACCGTACTTATCCATAACTTTTCACCTCATATATGTTAGGAGTGCTACGTTCGTACACAGTGCTTTAAGGATACACTATTCGGCGCTCTTTTGCAAGGTGGAAATGGGTAAAAACTCGCTGTGGCCAAAAACCCGTTTTTTATCCTCTATTACTATATATATTTTTTCATTTTTTTAAGTAAGTTAAAGAAAAAAGTGGGTTTTTGGCCAAACGGCGTATTTTTAACGTATTTACGTTAAATTTTGTGGCCATTTTTATAAAAATTTTTGGCCACAAAGTGGGTTTTTGGCCACAAAAATGGCACTTTTTTGACGTTTTCTCGAAAATTCCCAAAAATTGCGAAAAATAAAATGGGCAGAATTGGGCATGAGATTACCCTCTTGACTTAACATAAGCTTCTAAAATGTCAAGCCCTCGATCAATAGCACTTTCTTTTTCTGGAGTTATATAGCTCATAAAAAGACAAAAAGCGATTAGGCAAATGAAAAACAAAAGGAACCATTTCCAGTTTTTCTTTAGAAACGCATCATTTTCTTTCCTCTTCCGTTCCTCAAACTCCATTTTCTTGAGTTCAAGTTCCTTCGCATCCTTGGACTCTTGGATCCGTGCTTCATCCACAAACCGATGGGTCTCCTGATAGTCATCGAGCCGAACCTTCGTCCCGCAGAACTCGCAGAACATGAAATCTCGGTTGTCATCCTTCACCGTAAGATCCGCACCGCAGCCAGGGCATTTTACCGTCCGTGCCATAAAAGCACCTCCTTAATCTTGGTATAAGAATATCATGGAGAAGTACCTGCGTCAAGCCGCTTAGCTCTTGCTTTTTTAAAAAATAATTTGAACCGCAAAAAACATTTTCGGGAGAATCTCGACTTTTATAATATCTTTCGATTATACGCATGTTTTCTTCGATTTTCATCCTTTCACAGAGATTCAATAACTAACAATATGAAATTATAGCGTTGATTCGTTCTATCTTGTTCATACTTTGTCCACCTATTCAGAAAAAATCGTGCTATACTAGCGCCAGTAAAGGCCAGTAGCACATAGTTCGACGTTACTGGTCGCCATTCAGAGCTATTACATAGGAGGATATTATGGGCTTTGATCTTACGAAGTATTTTAACCCCAACAATGTAACTCGACCGAATAATGCACCTGGAACAATTGTAAAAACACGTGAAGGTTTTAATAAGCGAACCGGGGCATGGGAAACTCATTTCGGCACAAATAGCGGACTAGGTGTAAGCCGATTTGATACCAAATCAGGAGCAGTTGCCGGACGAGTGTGTTATGTCAACATGAAATGCTCGCCAGCTGAAATACGACAACAAATCATAGAACTTTATTATGACTATCATTACACGCAGCAAGAATTAGCTGAAGCCACCGGATATGCCCAATCTACCATTTCCAATATCATTAACGGAAAATAATATGTCGTTGTTTAGTCAAAAATATCATCTATGTCTGCCGGTGTTCCATCAATAATATGTAGCATACCCGTGACAAAGCCTCTTGACACGTCCATAGGAATCATAACACCTGCCTTTTCACACCCGATTGTCAGTGTAACGCCGGGCTTTCCCCTTGTAAGGCATTTGGTGGCACGAATTACGGTATCCTCGTTCTCAATAATATAGTCGAGAACCTTTCTCCCTCCGACAACTCCCGTGGCTATACCAAGCACGAACACACCACCGATAATTGCAACGTTCTTCCAGTTGATTTTCTTTTCGTTATTCTTTTTCATAACAATCTTTCTCCTTTGATTTAACAAAAATCAGACCTCACACTCGCTCAAGTAACGAATGTGAGGCCTTTTTATTTACCGCTTACTTCTTGCCGTCCCACATATACCCCGTATGCTCATACAACAGCTTCGGGGAAATGTAGTAGCTGATCCTCCCATACTTCGAGTCCATCTGATTGATGTCCGTGATCCTGACACCATTCCGCGTCGCCTCGCCAATCGGCAACCAGCCAGCGATGATGCCCGCACGAACCCACGAAGGATCACGCCCGTACACTTTCGCTGCCACCCTAACAGGTACAGAACCACATGCAAATTTGACTTCATCCATAATGTTCAACCTCCAAATTGATTTATGAGTGAATAAAAATAAGAGACGCAGATTTCTCCACGCCTCATATGTTTGATTAGTTCTTGTTCTCTTCTCTGTGAACTTTCATGCAAGTAGTAACATACCACTTAGGCAATTCTCTGAATGTGTTCTTCGCTGTATCTACCAGTTCGTCCGATGCGGTAAAGAGCTTTTTATTCCAAAGCTCTTCGCACGCATAAGTATAGCCGACAGTTACACCGTAGCCCAGCAATAAGCATCCTATTGCACAAAGGGTACCAGTTTTCAATACTTTCTTCATAGTTCATACCTCCAAAATATAATTTCGAGACTAATCATCTCATAAAGCATCAAGAAATTTTCGCGTCACAAAGACTTAATCCTCAATCTCAAACATTACATTCTCCGGCGAGATGATCGTATCATGCTTCTTACCTTTGAACCGAAACCTCACAAACTGGTTCGTCAAACCGGAAATTTTCTCAACCAACCCATATTCACCACTAAAATTAGCCACAATCTTAGCCCACACTCTCCCCTGCTTGGCCAGTTCATTAAATTCACCCGCAGTCATTAGTCACATTCACCTCCGTCGTCAAATTTCTCCCCGCCGCATACAAGAATTTCTTCAGCGACAGCACTTTAATATCGTACGTACTCTTCAAATTCTCCAGCTCAACATTAACCCCACCAGAGCGATATTCCGCCATATCCAACGCATACCGCATCCGGCGATCAGCAACTCCAGGGCTGCAATTGAACTTATCTGCCAGCGATGCCTCGATATCCCTCATGGACATAAATCGGTGCGAGTTCAAGTCATCGATGACCATCTCCACCGCCTCGCCAATCAGTTCCCCGCCAAAGGTCAGCATGGGAACCTTCAACTTAGCGAGAAAATCATACGTTCTTTGCTGCATTTTCGTTCACCATGCTTTCTTTGTCGATTTTTACAAACTCCAGGGCCACTTTCAGGAGGCGAATTTGGATTTCTTCCATACTTTTAACTGTCCCGGCAAGGTCTTTGATTGAGCATGGGCCCTCGATTTCAACCGAGGCATAGGTACTCGGATCAAACGTCTCTGCAAAGTTGATTAGGTTCTCTACAATATTCTCGTCATTAAAATTTGCAGAGAATGTTCCGCCTATCGGGTTATAGCACAGTTTATACCCGGTTTCGATCGTGTATAAATGAAAGCCAAACTGTTGCAGCACGTCAATATATTTCTTATCAATTCCTTTCATGGTCACTTCACCATACTCCCTTTCCGCGTCTGGTCATCCGCAGGCCAAAGTGTCTCAATATCATCAAACACCACCGGGATCTTCTTCTGAAGCTCAATCAGCAACGGGCACATCAGTTCTCTCATCTGAGGATGAGCCGCCACAGGAGTACGCAGCTTGAAGATGTTGCGCCACTCACGGTAGTTTGCAGTCACCACGATCTCAGTCTTCAGGCACAGCGGCAGCACGCAGCGAGCCTGTTCGGGACGCATACCGAGTGCGATCATATCCTTATAAAGGATTTCCGCAGATTCGCAGGAATCAAGCCAAGTGCTGCCAGGCGTATATTCTGCGCTTTCACGTTTCTTGTCAGTGTCGGTCACATCAATATAATACGGCCGAATAAACGTTAGCTCTCCGCCAAACTTCTCCTTCGAGTAGTTGCAGTACCGGGTGCTCTCCTGCGCAAAGCTCGCAATGCGGTGACGCACCAGCTCATTCGCCACACCACGGTCACAGGTAAACAGCACGGACAGCTGCGAATGCTCCAGCATAGCCTCATGTCCCTGCTTCACCAGAAAACCCACCAGCTTCTTAGCCGACTCACCATCCGGCGTGATCTTGTCCTCGCTCTTGTAGCAGACCCGGGCCACCCGCTCGATCTGCTGGAGCTCCTTAATGCCTCCCTCAGAAATATCAGTGAGGATTTCGTACTTAGGTTTAATAATTTTCATGGTATTTTCCTTTCGTTCTTTATTTAAACAAGTTGGTTTTATCCTAGAATAGAAAGATTTTTATTTGGGCGAACTGCGTTGTATTTGATTTGGTTTTATGATACACTCAGCACACAAATACAACTTGGAGGTGACCATTCATGTTTACACCAGCTGAAATGTGGGAAGGAAATGATGAGCGTGACTTTTATAGGATGTCGCCTGAACGCCAGAAGACATTACTTAACTGGATTCACGCACATCTTTACCCCATCAACAGCATAAATTACAACCATGATTCTGCACTAATTCGCGGCTTAATCGATCTCGGTTCTCCTTTTGAATCATACTTTAGCAATGGTGAATTTAAAGGTGCTATGCTTGAAGCTGGTTTCAAAGTTGCCAATCGTAAAGCGTGGAATTGGCATTTCAATGTGTCTGAGGATTCTGATGTCGTATGGCCGGGGAAATGTAATCGCTGAAGGTGAGTCGCAGGACTTCCAATTCCTTGTACGCTTCAACTCTATTACACCATAGGATTTCCAATACATCATTCACACGATGAGTTCCGTCAACGATCGCGGCTTGATACCCATGGTGTCCTTTATGAATCATGTCAACAATCTTTCCAGCATCCCGAACAAACTCATGCCACATCATAATCGACGTTTTAGGCTTCGGTGCCCATCCAATCCGGATATAAAACATCTGCCATTCTTCAAATACCGGAACACCATTGTCGCGAAGGAAGTTTGCTGCCGTGGTCTTACCCGTAGGGCCTTGCGGACCATCAATAATTACAACGCGATACTCTCCACTTTCAATCTTCTGTTTGATGGTGGGGAGTTCTTTTTTCAGTTCTTCAAAAGTCATAATATTTTCTCCTTTATAACATTGCCGCCCGATTCAGCTCGCACTCCCACGAGCAGATATCACCCGAAGCATGTTTCTTCGCAAAAGCCATGCCTTTCTTGATAGCCTCCTGCTTATTTTCTGCCTTGACCATGAACCCCTGATGTCCGCCACCATTGTCCGTGCACTCAAACCAAAACGTGTACCGCTTCATATAAAACCCTCCAAAATCGAGTTGAGCAGCATCTCCAGTCCACGGTTCATACCTGCCACCAGTCGGTATGGCCACGGTTCTTTCGGCCCCGCCGGAGCATGGTTATCGTACTTTCTCAGCGCACCATAAAGCCACCTGTCGAACTGCCCCAGCGAAATATCATTCTCCAAACACCACTTGCGGGCATCTGCGTAGCTGATGTCACAATTCATGCAAAGCTCAGCCACATCACACAGCTTAGCGTTCGGCTTGATCAGGATATCTTTTTGAAGCTCGTAATCCTCAAAATATAGGTCCTCGCATGACCCGTCCGCCTCACGAATAACTTGTGCATAGAGCGTCGTAATCTCCTCATAATCCTCCATATCATACCTCACAGCAGAATCCGGAACAGAATGAACCAGATCACCTTCAACGTAAACGCAATAATGATCAGCCATGCGCAAATAACCAGCGTTGCCGCCAGAATATGACCCAGCATATGGCCGATCTTCTCCCAAAGGTTTGTTGTCATACCGCACACCTCCTCGCAGCATCCAGACGACACTCCGCCGCGTTCAGCTCAAAAATAGCAGCCGTAATAAACTCCGGTTCGCAGTTCTCGAAATGATTCCGGGCAACCTCAAGTTCCCGCATAGCATCTTTCAGCGTATTTACTGTCGAAACCATCGGCTCCATACAGAATATCTTTTTGATATACTCAGTGATTTTGCGCAGCATAATCTCGCTCCTTTCTAAAATATAAAAGACAAAGAGCCGCAGATTTCTCCACAGCTCTATGTTCTTTGAGTTACTTTTTCATCTTGTCCTTATGGATATACAAATCCAAATGCGGATCACCGTTACTTTTTCTCGTGATCAAACCTGCTTCGTCCAACGCCTTTTCTTCCGCATTCATATAAGCCATCGATCCATGCTTAAATGCCGATATGGTCATATAGGCGACACCTGCCACAATGACGCAACCGCCAATAAGAATATCTTTCAGACTATTTGGATGCGTTTTTACAGTAATGTCTTTCTCAATCCAAGTTTCCGGATTTATAACCGACCCGTAAGTAGTTTTAATCATATTTCATACCTCCAAAATAATTGTCAAGACGTAACTCGTCTCATAATAGAGGCTGCAATTTTCGCGCCTTACTTCGCCTTCTCCCTTTTATCCTTGAAGTTCACAGGCTTCACAGTCCCCTCCCGCGCGCACTCCGTCAGGCACTCATTGCAGGCCTCATCCGTCTCCAGCACCTTGAAGTTCGTGCACTTCGGACAGTAAGTCGCATAGTCCACTTCGCGCATCCAGTCACTCATCAGGTTTCACCTCCGAAATAAAAGTGTCCTTTCCGCAGCGAGGGCAACGTGCCAGAACCTCACCGTTATGGATTGTGCACTCCTTCATACTGTTCCAGTTAGATGCAGGAATCCCAAAATGAGCATTACAGTCACCGCATTTAACGGCAACGAGCTTCTCGTCAGGATCTGCATATCCATCAAGGTCACCGATGTATTTATGTACCCAATGCCCATTGCAAAACGGGCATTTCAAAATTCTACTGCTCGCAGGAACTTCATCCATGTCGTACAGCCACACCTCAGGGGCAACCGGATGGCGTTTCATGCAATTCATACACTCAACCGATATCCAGGGGCGCTTTTTCTTTGCTTTCTCCTGCTCGACCGCAAACCTATCATCCAACTCCGGATGAGTAGTCCGCTGGTTTAACGCCCAAAGCAGGTTCCAACAGGCAGCGCGCAGATGATCTTCGTCATCCATGCCAACCATGTACTTTGCCAGATGCCGTGCAGCACTATCCAGCAGAGAATGGAGTGGGATTCCCTTATCCACATTGTGCTCGCCATACTTCAGCGCACCTTCTTCACAGTGCTTGCTGACTTCCATGATGCCGTACCAAGGCAGAAGGTCCATGCGACCAACACCTCTTTTACAGTCTCTCACTGCACCCGTCGCAAACTCTGTCCGATTACCAGAATCTTTAATCATTATGCTTTCCTCCATGTATATCCGCGATGTGCTCTTCTTTTTCCGGAACAACACATTGAAATCTTCCCACTATCGAAACCATTTCTAGCAGCTTCTTGCATAGATGAAAAATAAATTTCTTCACCTGTGCAAATACTTGTTCCAATGACGGGAACCGCCAACGCATCGACAACCCTTTTTAATCCGTTTTGATTTCTTAAATCTCTAATTCTTAAATGCAGATTGTTATGGGTGAGGTTTTCTTGTCTAGTTGTCCAGTATAGATTTTCAACAGTATTATTAGTTTTGCAGTCGTCATCATGGCCAACTTCAGGATAGTCATTCGGATTTGGAATAAACGCTTCCGCTACAACTCTACTGACCAACGCAGCTTTGCATTTTCCATCCTTATGTAAATTCACTCGCAAGTAACCTTTATTATCAAATTTTTGACGCATTATACCATTCTCTTTGTCAAAAATTCTTGTATTAGGCCGTAGCGAACGAATCCTTCCGATGCTACTAACTTCGTAAAGTTCTTCATAACCCGGAACTTTACGCCATTCTTCACGCTCCATAAAATTTCCTTTCGTTAAACGCTTTCTTCGAGTTCAGGGCTCTCGAAATCGCAAGATCAATACCGCTCCTACTCTTCAGATGGTAGTAGTACAGATCCTTGTACGGTGTATTCAGTCGGTCGATACGCCCCGAGGCCTGCTCCATGATCTTATATGAGTAGTTCTGGCTGTAAAATATAATGGTGTCCGTCTTGATGCAGTTCCAACCTTCAGCACCGGCATTGTACTGCACCAGATACACCCACCTGTCGCCTTCAGGAAGCGGCTGATGCTTGTGCCCGTTCCATTGTGCAACTTCGGTGTCCTTGCCATAGTCCAGACCCATCAGAATATCAAGCTCATAATCGAAATTATAGAAGATAATGACCCTAGGTCTGCCTTTACAAATATCCAGCACTTTTTCTTGTCGGCTTGCATCAGCGTTCACCAACTTCCGCAGCAGATAGCAGAACTCGCTGGCGGTCTCGATTGGCTTGTTCTCCCAGAGGTTCCACCGGTTCTTGCAGATCGACAGATACTTCACCTTGTCGTACTCCACAAATACATTCTCATGGTGCGATACCGTCGGCCGCTCGAAGTCCATGTCAACCAGAATCCGTTCCCGCAGCCGTACCAAGCGCTGGGTATTCAGATACCGATCGATCTTCGGATACTTCGTGCAGAATTGGCTGTATACCACATGCTGGTTGTTGAAGTCTGTCCGGTTGCGATAGAACCCATTGGCGATGAACACCGGGATATAATCCGTCCAGCAGTCCCCGGGAGTGGCGCTGAGCAGAATCTGTCTCTTATACACATCTGACGCTGCCGACGAACTCTAGGGTGTAGA
>ERZ1027233.17-NODE-17-length-91900-cov-7.596418_pt1 | contig 91900 bp, 105 predicted proteins | sample MGYA00519244_ERZ1027233 | MGnify/ENA primary metagenome ERZ1027233 (study PRJEB26926, sample SAMN06164469) | human gut metagenome | biome: ENVO:00009003; feature: ENVO:2100002; material: ENVO:00002003 | host: Homo sapiens | place: USA | collected 2012 ... | reverse complement strand
AGTCTCGTGGGCTCGGAGATGTGTATAAGAGACAGGATAAGGTGTTATGTATGAACTATTTTAAAGAACTTATAAACAATCGCTTAGATTACTATTTTGATAATCCGCAAATTAATTTTCATCTTCTATTTAACAATGATGCTAACTTTGAAAAACTTGTATTAGCCAGTATGGGAAACACTCGTGATTTTGGTACAATGCTGTTAAAGTGTTGGTCTGAATTTCAATCCTATAGGAATTCTCCATTAGTCCAAGGACGTCCCTTTAAATACATTTCATTACAAATGGTTACATCTGCAATTAAAGATAATGGAGATAAAAAAATAAGTAACCTTAATAGCAACGAAAACACTTTATCGGTTTGGAATGACATTCTTAATTTCTGTCTGTCAAAAAAATCAAGTCATTTTGCAATTAATGAATCACAGACGGAGTTAGAATGTTTGCGTAAACAAGAATTTTCTGATTTAATTTATCATAGACTTCTTCATTTTAGAAAGGCTCATGTTCCTACAAAAGATGGGGGACTCACAGATAAATTGTCGATTTACGCCATAAATTATGCTTGTAGTTATAATCTCCATTCTGAAAGTAAAATATCTTTTATTACAGAATATAAAACAATACATGATCGTGTTCGTCGTTATATATATCACCCTTCAGCAATTTTACAAAAACTGCAAATCAAAGAAGGAGAGATTTTTCCATGTAGCAATTGTGGTGAACCCATAAATATTCTAAAAATGAAAGCAGCTTGGGATAATAATGCATGTCCGTTTTGTGGTCAACATATTAGGCACTAAAAATTGTACTCAATCTGTACTCAAACCACATAACAAGAGCCCGGAAACCCGCATAAACACTGGATTTCCGAGCTCCATTTTTTTATTCAAACTCAATAACACTAGGCCGCTTTTTCGTGTTACCGTGTATTAAATAAAATAAAAGAGGCGGGCTTTTATTAAAAAAGCCACGTTGTATTATTATTTGCAATAGTTCCAAACATCACTCTAACATCACGGGAATAAATCGTATTATTTATTGCAGTGATGTTAATCAGGTATATACTCTATCACATCACTGATGCCGCAATTAAGAGCTTTACATATTCTATCTATCTGTTTCAGATTGACTGGCTCATTCTTTCCCATGGAAGCCATAGTCCCATAACTTAATCCGGTTGCGTCTTTTAGATCTCCCTTATTCATACCTCTATCAAGAAGCGTGTGCCAAAGCGGATTGTACGATATCATAATACACCAACTTTCTGTTGACTTATTTTTTTCTTCCTGCTATTATTTTCTTAGGTACCGAGCGGAAGCAGGAAGTTTCGGAGTCCGCTCGGTGTCTATTCGCTTAGTTCTTAATTATTTTCTTTTAAAATGGAGAGGTTCTTGATTTTTTCAAGTGCCTCTTCTTTATTTTTACTGTTCTCAATGATCAACACGACCATTTCCATAACGGTTTTAAATTCTAATGTAGTCATTATATCTTTTTCCATTTCTCTAACTCCTTTCCTGCTATCTCCTTGCTACAATTATAGTTTATCACTATATCTTCATTTTGTCAATATTTTTCTTCATTATTTTAGAGATTTTCTTCAATAAACTATTGACATGTACGGTACATATGGTAATATACAAGCATAAACAACAGAACAAACATTCGCATAGACGGTGCGAGGTTTGAGAGATAATAGGAGGAAAATGATATGTCAGAACTTTTAAAGAAACAGAACTACGGTGTTGAGGTTGAATTTACAGGTATTTCAAGAAAAATGGCTGCGGATGCAGTTGCAGAAATTATCGGAACTGCAGCTTCCAGACCAGATCGCACTTGCTACCAGACAAGAACCATTCAGGATTCACAGGGAAGAAAATGGAAGGTAATGCGAGACAGCTCAATTCATCCAATTCGTAAAGTTGGAACCGAGAACATGGACGAATACAGAGTTGAATTCGTAACACCGGTTCTTAAATACGAAGATCTTGATACACTGCAGGCAATCATCCGTAAATTCAGAGAAATCGGTGGAGTTCCTCACAGTTCATGCGGAATCCATATTCATGTAGACGGAGCGAACCATACCGCAACTTCTCTTCGCCGTCTGGTAAATTTCATGTATAGCAGACAGGAAATCATTTACGATGCGCTTGCAGTAGGTGACAGAAAATATCGTTGGTGTCAGCCAGTTTGCAAGAATTTACTTGATACCATGAAAAAAGACAAAAACATCACAACCGATTCCGTTGAGAAAATTTGGTACAGCCCAGCAAACGATGGCTACTGTGGTGGAATCGATCATCAGCATTATAACTCTACAAGATACCACGCATTGAATCTTCATAGCTTCTTCCAGAAAGGAACTGTCGAATTCAGACTTTTTAACAGCACTCTTCATGCAGGAAAGATCAAAGCATATGTACAGTTTTGTTTAGCACTCTCTGCATGGTCCATAGAATCTGATGATAAAGTCGTATTCAGAACCATGAACGGATACACAGCAAAGAAAAAAGTCACTTTAATGTATAATATCCTCACAAACAGACTTGGACTTTATGGTGATGAGTTCAAAACATGCAGACTTCACATGATGAAACAGCTTCGTGAGAATGCAAATGCAGAACATGTAGCTTAATCACAAATCGGCTGACCTAACGGCTTTACGGGGAGAAAGGAAATACCATGAGTTTATATGTAGCATACGGAAGTAATCTTAACGTACAGCAAATGTCATACCGTTGTCCTGGAGCGACAGTCGCATTTACCGGATATCTGATAAATTGGAAATTGCTTTACAGAGGAAGCCACACAGGATCTTATGCAACCGTCAAAAGGCAAAAAGGAAGTAGGGTTCCTGTTGCTGTTTGGAATATCGATAGCAAAAATGAGAAGGCTCTTGATCTGTACGAGGGATATCCGAGATTTTATAAAAAAAGAAATGTATTTGTACAATTAAAAAACGGCACTAGGAAAAAGGCTATGATATATCTCCTGCCTGACTCAGCCACTGTGGGAAGGCCATCTAGCCGTTATGTTAAAACTGTATTGCAAGGTTACAAAGATATGGGATTTGATACAGATTATTTGTACGATTCATTGGATTATAATTTAAAAGAAGTGAAATAAAGAGGGGAAATCCCCTCTTTAATAAGAGGTAACCGTTGCAGCGGTTACCTCTTTCTGCCGGGTTTTTGAGTTCCCTGGCGAGTGTGGGTTATGGCTGATTCCTTGTTCGGTACCCTAACAATCAATTCATCCAGCTCACAATCCAGGGCTTCGCAAATCAAGTCGAGGTGTTCCAGATTCACCCTATCTGCAAGCTCGTGGTACAACTCGTTGATGGTGTTGGGTCTTATTCCGGTTGCCCTCGCCAAATCTGCCTGAGTAAGTCTCATCTCCCCAAGCTTTTTTGACAGTAAAATTTTAATCATGCCATTGCTCCTTCCGTTATAATTTAGCACCTCTTGATATATCGGAAGGACTTTTGTTAGATTATATCAAATACTGTTATAAACTGCGTGATATATTTTATACCCTGTAAGGCAAATTTTGAAGCAAACATATTTTAAAAAGCACCTGTTTTGTTATTATTTGAATGTATTTGCATTCATGTGGTCAGCAATTTTCTTCCATGTATTCTGGCCACAGCAACCATCATCATCGATGCCGACATTCTTCTGGAATGTTTTAAGTGCCGTCTTGGTATTCTTTCCAAAATCTCCATCAACGGCAACTCCGAGTATTGCCTGCAGGCAACGTACTGCCGAACCTTCTGCTCCGGACTGCAGCACTGGAAGCTGAATATTTAATTTCTCGGTCAGGCTAACTTTTGTTTCGCTTGATGAAGTGTCTTTTTTCTGTTCTGGATATACGGCTTTTCCGTTCCAATCGAAGATTGTGTAACCTTCTTTCCAGTTTTTCTTTGCGTTTTCAAGATTTTTGTACGCTCCGATCTGACTCTTACTGTCGCCCCAGGTTTTCCGGATTCTGTAATATTTATCTACAGTTGTAGCTGCCGTCTTTGCACCGATCAGCTGCTTGAAACGGTTCCAGTCACCTTTTGCCCGGATTGCAGAAGGGCAATTCTTCGCACACACATCATAGTGGGATACCACATGATTTGCGTCAATTCCAAACTTCTTCATCAGCATCTTGCAGATCTCAACAGTGTTCTGGAACGCTTTTTCGTAATTATACCCTGCCTGCACACACATCTCAATGCCAATGGAATTATGGTTGTTGCAAATTCCGAAAAGACCACCTCCGTAGTTAACGCCGACATGCCAAGCGCCTCTGTCGAATGGAGTTGCCTGATAAGCCTCGGTATCATCAACGTATACATGAGCAGAGTAGCCGGAGAAATTTCCGTCATGCTGGGCCTTTGCATGTGCCTTTGCATTTGCTCCTTTGGCAAAGTTATCTGTATTATGGATAACGATGTATTTAGGTACCTGATTTGCATAGCTGTTGTTATTGCTGATTAAACTTGTGTTAAGATTCATTGTAACATCCTCCTTATTCGCTTCTGGCATCGCGATTATCTTCGCCAGAATTTCCAATATCTTTGATCCATAATTCTTCCCTGCGGCCCAGCCTCCGCCCTGTGGATTTTCCTGTATCCCAAGCCATTCAACATATGGGGCTATTCCTCTTTTCACATAACAGAAACGAGGATCCACGCATACACCGTACAGTTTTTCGTTAGATGCATACGCTTTAAGATGCTGGATCTGTGCCCGGATGCCGATCCATGGATGAGAGAACGAATTCCCTTTCATACCATTTTTTGTAACGCCGATTCCGGCAAAATTGTTCTGGTCCAATGTTACGGCAGAACCATTAAATGTGAAGTTACCTGTTTCGAGGCAACTTTGTGCAAAGGCAATATCTCCCCTTACTCCTTCTGTTTTTCCTTCTGATATATAATATTCAACCATATCAATTACGGATTTAGGTACTGCCGGATTAACTTTCTGTATATATGACTGCATCTGCTGGACCGTAGCAACTGCAGTTCCCATTATATTCGTTTTCATAATATCCCCCTAAAAAAGGAAAGGGCTTAAGCCCCTTCCTTCTGTGAACCATTAATTTTTCCATCGTCTAAAAGGTCTTTCACGCCGCAAAACCACACATCAATTATCTTAAGCAGCGCATCTTCCGACATAATAACCTGCAGCCACTTTGGCAGTAATCCTCTCGCCTGCTGAACAACCCATTTCAATTTCTGCTGTCCCGTTCCTGATTCTTTATACATATGTTCCGCTTTCAGGATCAGCTGGTATACCTGTTCACGGATACCTTCCAATCCTTTATGCTTGGCATACTGAAACGCAATAACCAAAGTCACTACAAGCAAAATTAACACCGCAACCAGTAATACCGGGAACGGAATCTGTTTTAAAAAGTTAAGTAATTCCATAAGTAATTCCTCCTAATCAATGCTGTATTTGGCCAGAACTTCTCTGTCCATTTCTTTTTTGTGTGCTTCTGCGCGCTGAAGATTTTCAAATGCTTCTTCAAGCTCGCCATTATGCTCTCCTTTTACAATTGCATGATGTAGCCAAAAGAGTACGCGCCCCGTAGCATGTGTAATTTCTTCATCCGCTTTTCTCTGTTCAATTTTATATTTGATGCGTTCCTGCTCTCGTGCCTCCACTTCCATGAGCCTTCGCTCAATATAGTGACGAATCAGAGCAAAAAAAATGCCGGCAACACCTCCGCTGCCAAGCACAGATAGACAAAATGTTTCGAGCATTACTCTTCCCCTCCGAGTGCTTTTAAGAGCCGATCCAGATTACCTCCGATTAACCAATCCACCAGTTTTCGCATAAGAACCTCCTTTCGCCATTAATAGATGCCAATGTGTTGCGCCTAAAAGGTCTATCTCTCGCATGCACCATACCTTACCTCCATGAAAAAAGGGAACCTCTACGGTTCCCTCATGCTTACATACTCTTCCTTTACTTCTTCAATAATCCCTGCGTCAAGTCTTTCATCTTCGCTCGCTTCTACATTCAGCATATTTCGCAAATGAGAAAGTTCGGTTGCCAGGCTCTTGATGAACCTGCTCTGCCTCACTATGATTTCATCCTGCTTTTCAATCATATCTTCATAGAATTCCACAAGTTCTAAAACCTGGTTTTCATCCATCGTCGTTACCTCCACTTGTATCTTGGTTTTTCTTCACCAAATATCCAATACCTCAGATGATCATCCAATACAATAGCTAATAGAGATAGGATATACCATGCCACAGTAAAAGGAAGACATATCTGTCCAATTATATTAAAAGGCATATTGCTGTAATCCCATATTCCAAGCCCCAATACAATATTCAAAATGTATCCGGAAAGGAACTCAATTGCAGTTATCCCGACAGCACAGATAAACATCTGTTTCCATATGAGCATATCCCATCTCAGAAATTCATTTATCGAACCGCAAAACAAGAAGCAAAGTCCGCCAACCAGTACCATAGGCAGTGAGCTGTACCCTCGCCATATCAGTTCGATCATGTAGTAAATCGTACCTCCTATAGCGAAAAGCACAGCGTTTCTGCCTATGGTCTTCAGAGTATTCATTTAACCTCCTTGTCGGCTGCCATTTCGGCCAGATAGTCCTTTAAAACTTCGGACTGATATTCTTCCGGGATCGGTGCTCCGTATTCAATCTTGGCGATTTCCGAAGCTTTGGAGCAGCCTTTGATCCACATGTTCAGTGAATTCGCATAGGTTGTGTGATAGCTTTTGAATTCCATTGCACCATTAATAATCTTCTGCATATCCTCAGCAGAATAATACCGGCACGGATTGCCGTCTTCATGGTATTCCAGTTTTTTGATGCCAGCGGTCAGCTGAGCCTGTTTTCCAAAGAGATTTAGCTGATCTTCATCTTTAAGGCTAAAGTGTTCCTTTCCAGACGAAATATCAATGTCCGTTCCTGCAAAAACTGTGCTCTGGCAGATCTGAGAAATCTCCTTTTTCTTTTCTGCTCGGTATGTTTCAATAGAAAGATAATCAGCATTGCAGCCTTCTTCTTTGTCTTTCAACTGATCGAACCAAAAATCAAGATCTGCAACTATCTCTTCCTTAGGAACAACACCTGCAGATACTTTAAAATAGATTTCATCAGCTTCCATACCCTGTGGTCCTTCATCTTTTTCCGGAAGCTGGACTTCGTTCTTACGAATCCATACATCAGCGGAACCATCTGGAAGAACAGCATATGTAATGTTTCCTTGTGATTCCGGGCTATTCGTTTTATGCATAATTCAATTTCCTCCACTTCTTATAATATTTTTCCATAGCATAGCTTTTCTGTTTCGCATAACGGCTGATTATATTTTTAGCCATCGAAATAAGTTGATCCCAACATTCTGCAACCCTCACAAGAAAGGAGTCTGTTGTTACAAACCAACCGTTATATGCTATGGTACTCATGGCGAATTTACTACCTATAATCTTTTTGTTCTTTATTTTTTTCGCAAATCTATGAATTTTCCTGCGAGCCTTTAGGAATATTGATGCTCTTATCCTTGTTGACACATTCCGTATTGTCACTGTTTTTCCGGAATAACATCTTTTGATTAAATTCTGTCCATGGAACACAAGCCCCATATAGTCTAAATCCCTTCCTTTTTGTTTTCCGTTTCTGTCAACATAACCTGTACGAAATAACGACCAGGAATCTTTGATCTTTAGACAGAGTGTAGATTTTACGAATTCAATAACAAGCAGCATTGCCTTATGAAGATCTTTCTTATTAGGGCCAAAAAGAATGATATCATCCATCTGAATCATGATATGATAAATCAATCTTTTTCTTGTTGTCCTCCCTCGTCTGGTCTTCATTTCATAAAGTTCATTTGTGCAATAATGGTACAAATAAGATAGATAATAATTGCACAGATCTTTCGACACCGGAGAGCCTATAAAAATCCCATGTTTGCAATCTTTCTCTTTGTTCTGCACCTTTGCTTCAGAATACAATCCAATCAAAGTCTCAAACAAGTACAACAACATATCTGACTTTCCTAAATCTCTTCGAAGAAATTCTAATATTTTATCATGTGACATAGAGGGATAGCATTTTTTAATGTCTGACTGAACGCAATATTTAGTTCCTTCCGGATCACGCGACATCCATCGTTCGATGTATTTTTTACCGTAAGCTTGTCCTCTTCCAGGTATTGATGCAACTTGAAAAAGTCCGACTTTTGCCGTCCACAACTCATCTGCCGCTTCCTTGGCCAACACCTCATATAGCTGCATGATCATCTTTTCAAGTCCTAGCGTTCTAATTTTTCCGCTCATTCCATCTACTATATCAACATTTTTCACAAGTTTCTCTTCCGGAACTACCATATAGATATGTTCCCTTACAGTTCTGGTCTTCAAATGCCACGACATTTCATACGCAATCTGATCGATCACAGATGCTACAAATTCCGGTGAATTCTCCAACCGCCTTCTAGCCTCATTTTTACTTATGCTTCCATAGTAAGCAAAAATACTCGGCATATTACCATTTTCTAGCTTGTCATATATAAATGCAGCTATGTATTTCCTGATGAAATTTTCGTCAGAAATATCCATTCTTCGGCAATATGTCTTCATTACCAGTCCTCTTTCTTTCTGTGTTCAAGAGCTTTCGGTTTTACTACTAACCCCCACCTGTGTCCACTTCCGCCACAGGGTCAGCAGTCAGTTTCCTGACCGCCGATGCTGGTGCTTGAATTTCGGGCATTCCGCCCCCGCCATTTTAGGGCTGTCTCAAAGGACAGCGAAACACGCTACACATCAAAATTCTCACAGAAATTCGCGCGGCATAGTTCCACCAGCTGTAACCGAGCCCGCCGATCAGGTTCGCATACCACCGGCCCGCGACAGACCAGTTGTTCAGGTTGCCGCCGGAAAGCCACTGCCAAACGTAGCGTGAGTCCGTATGATTTTAAAACGCCCCGGCTACGCCGGGAAATAAAAGGGGAGTTCCCCTCTTGCCATTCGGCAATTCACCCCCTACGCTGCTGCTTTCGCACAGCGTCCAGAAGCAGAAAGACGCGCGGCACAGGCCCACCAGCCGTAACCGAGCCCGCCGACCAGGGACGCAAACCACCGGCCCGCGACAGACCAGTGGTCCAGGGTGCCGCCGGAAAGCCACTCTCTTAACCCGTCAGAAGTCTGATCAAGCTTATTTGTATACTGTCCATCTGCATACCCTGTGCTGGAGGAAGCTGCTACTTTCGTTCCATGTCTTACAGAAGGATTTTCTGGATCATATCCAAGTTCACTGATATATTTCCAACTTTCCTGTGTATCTGCAATACTATATCCACACTCAACATAATCCGATGTCACACTTGTTGCTAACTTTGTGCAGTCATAACAAATGCAAGCCGTCATTACATGATTAGATATCTTAAGAATTACATTGCTGATAACTTCGTAAAATCCCAGGAACATTTCTACACCGAACAGAATGTATGGGTCTTTTCCAGATGTATTACTGTTCGGAGAACCGCAAGAACCAAGGACATTATCGCATGCACCTGTGTGCCATGGCATTGTAACGATAGTGGTCTTTACTTCTGTAGAGCCTACCATTGTAGAACCGGTAGAAAATTTAGTTCCTCCATTATCTACATAAACTGCCGAATTATTGCTGTCATAATCTTCAATTTTTGTAATGATGACACGATTTGCTTTTGCATGAAGTCCTGCATTTCCTCTATCATCCGTCGGATTGCTACCACTTAAAGCTGTGGCATTTCCAATGGATACCGTGCTTCCGACCACCAAATTGTTTGCATCACTTTTGCTGATAATGATACGTTCCACATTATTTTCAACAACAGTCGCATAGAACCTGTTGTAATATCCTGTGCAACCAGACATGATTGACTGTGAATCCCGTGTTGCGAAAGCGACCTCAAACAGGTTGTCCATATGGTTTTTATCCTGTGCAGTTGTTCCACAATACTGTGTTCCTTTGGCTTTGAATCGTGTAATCATTCCATTGTGAGACTGATCATGCGCAGCGTTTACTCCGCTAATAGATGCAGCCTTTCCATCAGAACCATTTCCAGCCATATATTTAGCCTGTGCAACGAACGGTCTGACAGTCTGATCTGTACGGATTGCTGCTCCTTCCGGAAAGAAGCCTGCGTGATGTTCATCTGAGATAACAAGGCTTTCTCCATTTGCATCAATGGTTATGTTAATCCACTGAGTCAGATACAACATCCATGTATCTCTTTCTGTCCTGGAGAACTCATTGTCGATTCCCTTAATATATTCCACAATGAATTCTCCGGCATCATCTACATGACCATTAACTTCCAATCCATAAAAAACAGATTCGCCTTCAAAATCATTTCTTCCTCTTACTGTGTTCGTAGAAGGCTGTGCTACCATGCCTACAGCATCGAGAGTACGTGTGCCCGCCGACAATGGCGATACATCAAATGCACTATGATGAACCCCATATTTTTTCCCAGTTCTCTTGAGATTAAGAATGAATTCAGCCTGTTTATTTTTTTCTCCCGCAAACATACTGGCGGCTTCCATAAGTGCCACGTCATTATTTATCAACTGTCGAAAGACAGCGTTAAACACATCTGCATGAGCAGGATCAGAAGTTTCTAATTCGCGGAGCTGATTGTTGAAAACAGCTCCAGAAATATCGAAATACGACATTTTCTACCTCCTTATGATAACATTTATCTATCATTATCCGATTACTTGTTACAAAATATCGAAATACGTTAGAATGTATCATCGCACTCGAACACGCATTCCATGTCTGCATCTTTTCCTTTCTTCAGAAACGCTTTCATGGCCACCATATCCCCATCTGCATCATATAACCCAACTTCAGAAATATAAGTGTTTGCCAGCTCATTTTCTGCCAGTGTGCAGCGATATCTGATTTTTGTATCAGAAAGAACCTCATAACCATCAACGTTCTTGCGAAGCAATTCATGATGTAAGGTGTTCTGATCGGCACTGTGTGGTTTTACTGTTCCGCCCGAATCTACACCTCCATCACCAAAAGCCATGCCTACAATCTTTGGGAGCGATGAAATCCCCGCTCTTGCTTTTACCATTTTTTTCTTAGCCAGTGTTGTAACTGTAGTCCCTGCCATTTAAAGGACCTCCCTTCCTGAATTTAGTTTTACACTTCCATCTAGCCTACACGTTCCATCCAGTCTTGCGGCCCGTGAAGGAATAACCATTGTGACCTCTACTTCTTCTTCGTGTTTAACAGGCGCACGAATCCGAACTGTCTGCAGATATGGCGGCTCTCCTGCATCAAGCAATAAAGTCCCGTCTAGCAAACAGTTGCCGTCCAGGATCTTATTACCATCACGCCAGCCCATAATTACCCTCTGTGTGCCTCTAAAATCAGCTTTCTCAGCATTAATCATATCAGGCAATGAAATACACTGTTTCGTTTCAAAAGCCTCCTGATTGCCGATAAACAGTCTATGCCCGATAAAAGTTTCCATCGGATACCAAGAATTAAGCTTTCTCGTTCCGTCCAGTGAAAAGTTTCCATCAAGAAAACCTTCCCACCATACAAAATCACTTCGTACGAAAAAGGAAGGCTTAAATATATTTTCATGATATACATCTGGAATCCGGTGAAAAATTCGATCTGCTATAAAATTCTCAGTTAAGACTGTATCGAATGGATAGACTGGACGAAATTCTGTCGGATACCAATGATTCAGATTGATACTGCCGTCAAGAGCGAAGGAACCATCAAGAGAATACTTCCACCATGAAAAATCTGAATGATACGTCACTCTCTGTTCAAAGCTCTCTGTGCATTCAATAAGCATGAGGATAACAGAAAGAAGATATACTGTGTGTGATTGCTTCAGCTTATCGACTTTACTCTTAACTTCTCCTAGTTCTACCTCTGTTTCACCTTCCAATTGAACGCTGAATATGTTAGGGTGAGAAAAATAATGTCCCGGCTCATTACAATCATGAACCTGGACATCATAATCCGTCACGCCTTTTAAAATCTGTTCCATTCGCCATGGGGTCATTGGTGCTTTTGTGTTTTTCTTTTCACGGAGCAACCGTCGTCTTTCTTCATATGACAGGTCTTCTCTTACGGGCAGTCCATACTTGATCTCATGATATTTAAGTCCCCATGTAGCTGTATCGATAAACATCTGGTATGGAAGTTCTTCAATATGCACAGTGGCCAGATCAAGCTCTCTGCCCATAACTTCGTATATCCATTTTCCGACATAGGATTTATCATACCAGCCTTTAGTTACATATGTCAGCATTCTGTTGGCCGAATCGCTCCACGGGAATCTTTCCAGATCTATACTCATGTCTCAGCCCCCTCTAATGTAAATGTCACATTACCGGTATCTGCATACTCGCTTGATGAAAGGTGAATGTTTTCTCTCTTTCCATCCATCGTAAAATCTATGAAATCGCTTACTCCGGTTATGGTTGACAGTACTGTTCGAGCCGAATTGTACCGGAGGATATTTGTTTCTTTCGCCGCGGAATAGACTGCCATCATTTCAGTTTTGAATGTCGAGATTACATCATCCAATCCAACGCCATCCAGAACAAGTCCTGTACAGGCAAAATCTACAGTTTTTACTGTAGCTGACTTGACGATCAGCTTAGACGATCCAGTAGGCAACAGTCTTTTGCTCCTGTCGTCCGGAGAAACGATATGGTTGTAAACTGCTGTGACCAGTGTACTTGATGCGGGCTGTCCGTTGCTATCAACTAAGATCAATCCCACTGTTCCTGGTCCTTCAACAGCTGGTTCTACAATACAATCTCCAATCCCGGGGACTTCTTTGGCCCACTTAATATAGTCAGCATCATTCGCTACATAGAACTGCGAATCTTGGAATTCTGCATGGATTCGTTCATAATAATCTTCATCATTTTCTTCTTCAGCACCACCCGATGTTTTCTCGCTGTTGGTAATTGCTGTAACGCCATTGATCGGTGATGCCATAATTGTAATCGTATTTGCCGGAACATTCCCGGATACCCCCGGAGTGACCGCTTCAACCGCAAGGTCCATGGTTTCATTCTCTGTGAACGTAACAGTTCGTAAAGTCTGGAACTCAACAGCTTCCATCTGATCTGTTGCAGGAACTGCAAAGACTGTGCCTGCTGCCAATACTGTGCCATAAGCCGCCGTAACAGACACTGTTCCAGTTGCTGCTACAGCTTCTTTCCTTGTCACTCCTGCTTCTGCGCCATGCAGATCCATCCAATCGCCCCAGGAATATTCCGGAAACGCAACCATCAGGCAGCGAACAAGATTGAACTGTACAAGCTGAGATATCTCGATGGCCGTAGGCATGGTAAAATCATATGGGAAATCACCTTCCATATCCGATATATCCGCCGGAAGGTTTCCCATCATCCTCTCCTGTATCTGGTCAGAATCACTTTCTGACACAAATTCCGGAACTTCAAATTCTGGTCTAGCCATATTAACCACCTCCTCTAAACTTCTATGATTGAATCAACGGTAAAGGGTTCTCCATCAACCGAATAAACTATGAATGATACTTTTACCCTCCCAGTACCCCATTCAAAAGAAAACTCTTCTACCGATGATGTCCGCGGATTGACCATCAGAGCTTCCTGGATTGTCCTTTCTAGAGAAAGTTCTACAGTGCTTTGGTCAGATTCTCTTGTTATATCTTCCGTTTCAGTTCCATGATCATCCGAATATCCCAGACAAGAATATCTTTCTGTAGATACCGTTTTTACACACCATATTTTATATGCTTCATATCCATCGTTCATTGGCACATTATTTGCGGCGGTGCGAACGAAATCTCCTTTTTCAAGATCCCACATTGGCGATGGCTTATAGTCAACGTCATATTCTTCATCTTCCTCTTCATCCACAAAATCTGGAACATCTACAGTCGGCAGTAAATTTTTTGATTCTTCTTCCATATTGCCTCCTATAATCCACTTGCCTTGACTACTACATCTATGACTACAGGTTCTCCCTCAACCCATACGATAAGCACACGATCTCCCGGTTTTAACTTAGGCATAACCACCTTATGGCTATGTGAGCCCGTTCCGCTGTTATGCCCTCCGTGTGTTCCTCCAGATACGTTTGTTGATAGATTAGCCAAAAGTCTGCAGACGGAATAATCCTTTTTAGGAATAGGCAAAGGAAAAGTATTGGAAACAAGGGAATAATCTTTCTTGATCACTCCAAAGTCGAACGAAAATCCTCCTCCTGAGTGTTCTACCATTCTCGAATCCAATACCTTTGCAAGCTTTTCCATTCCATTTTTTTCCATTTTTGACATAATGTTCCTCCTGTCAGTCAAATGATCCATCGTCAACCCAGCCCCAGACATGAGTCTGATTCCAGTTTTGTGTAACCAGATGCCATGGGTGTGCTTTTCCGGAACCACCTTTGATCGTGATTTTTGCTTTTCCGGCTCCTACACTGTATCCTCTGGCATCTGGATAACTGCTGACATAATGCTTACCGCCATGGAAATTAACAATGTCCCCAACATCATATGATTTTGCTTTTGTTTTTTTATTCCCACTGCTCTTTTTTGCTGCCGGTGCTTTTTTCAATCCCAGTGTCATAAGCATTTTATCTACATCATGCGTAGCAGATATTACGATATAATACCCAGCACTTATTGAAGCTGTTTTTAGATGAATCTTGTCACCCTTCCGAATGATAGGAATATCCGGGAGTTTTATCGTGATTTCTTCCTTTGGTTTGCCATCATCTGCAAGAATCTCTCTCGCTTCTTTTTTTGCCTCATCCAAAGTATCATTGGTTCCCCTGGAAACAATCTTCTGTCGGATTCCGTAGCTTGTCTTTCCATCAACTGTAGCCTCAACAGGTGAGCATCCATCATCATTTGCTTTTCCGATGATTTTTACCCTTGTAACCATCCCGGTAGTGCTGATCTTATGGTTTACTTCTGTAAGATGCTGTGTTTCTTCAAAATGATATACTGTTTTATTTGTTCCAAAACCAACTACGGTCACATTCATTTTCACAGCCCGCAGACATGCCTCAATGCCACCTTTCTTTTTGGCTTCCTTGAGGATTTTCACAACCACTGTTCCAAGCTTTTCAGACTTATAAGCCAGTTTCCCATGCTTCACATTTGGTCCGCTGTAAGATGTGACCTTTATGCCCCAGCGTTTCAGCACTTGGACTATGGCTGACTTTGTCTTTACGCCGGCTGAAAAATATACATGATCTTGTGATTCCTGCAGATCATATAGAACATCGTATGCCTTTACCTTAAACTTCTCTCCGGATGTTCTCGCTGAAGGATTCCATTCAACTATTTTTCCTCTGGTTGCTTCGGCATTTTTGCCGCCATTATAGGAATACAAAAGTGCTGCATAACACCCAGGCTTGGCAAGAGAAGAAATTCTTCCCTTTGAAGTTTTGTCGTTCTTGGCTGAAAAACTAATTCTGGCCGCAAGCTGGTCCTCTCCCTCTTCCCAGGATACATCTTCGACAAATTGCGTGATGTCGTAAGCCTTTTTATCTGCAGTCATAATGGCCACGAGGTATTTATATTTCATTGGATTTATCAATACTCTCGCCTCCTTATGGTAAAGTCAGTACTGTTCCTGGATATATCCAATGTCCGTTGTCGCTATTGCGCCGGCCATGTTTCTTAGCAGCCGCTTCAATAACCTTCTTATTGGCATTGTAGATATTTCTCCACTTTGATTCAGTTTTATATTTCTTACGAGATATTCCACAAAGCGTATCGCCTCGGACAATCCTGTAGGTCTTTTTCTTTTTAGTAGATTTCTTGGTACTTGGCCTAGTGGTTTTCTTTTTCTTTTTAGCTTTTTTCTTAGTCCCCAGTTCCTTTGTTGTATAAATCTTCATCTCGACATATGGAACAAAAGATATCTCGTACGAATAGTCCCCATGTCCGCCAAAAGGCTTATACTCAAAAGATTTGATAGTAACATCTTCATTGATACCAGCTTCAGAAACCACCAGATTTAAAGGTGTCTTTTTTGTCTGCCAGCTTTTCAGTTTGCTGGCGCAGGTTTTTGGCGCTATCCATTTCTGGTTTACGGAGGCAAGCTTTTTTCTGCCTGCCCCCCAGAAATATCCAGACCATTTTATAATCTGAGTACCCATACCAGATGGGTAACTCATTTTTCCTTTTCCAAGAATGTTATATTCCTGATATGCTGTTTCTCTTTTTACATCAACATCATCTTTTGGCATCGAAGGGAACTGGAACTTCGATGCCGAATTATGCAATTCTTTTAATATCGCTCCCATGTTCCCTCCTTATGTTGTAACAGGCGTATTCTCATAAGCTTCGCTGAGCATTGTTGCAATTTCGCTTCCAAGATCGTCAGCCAGCTCCTTGATATGCGCTTTGATGAGCCGAATAACATCACTGTCATTTGTATCTGATATATTGAACTGCGGGGAGAGGTTAACCTGTACCACAACGCCAGATTTGTCTGACACTACATTCGTTGGCACAGTTTCTTTCTCTGTTTTTTCAGAATCTTGTGAACTGGAATCTGTGTCGAAATAAGGTGTCGTGTTTGATACTTCTTTGCCAACGATTCCTCCGCTCGCATGTGCTGATATCTCATCATCAGGACCAAGAACTCCCAGTGTCCGTCCTGCGGATTTCCACAATTCAATACCTCTCTGTCGTCTGGCCGGTACCGTAGGAATGATATACTCCAACCCTTCCTCACCTACCCACGACAGCTCAGCTCCATTCAGTCCGACTTCGCCTCCATTTGCATTACCTGCAATAGTAGCTGATACAGATGATCCGCTACTTGAGGTGGAAATACTAGCTGATGGATTCGTGATATGCCAGTTCAGCGTAACTGCAACATTTGCAGAGGCTGTGAAGCCCTGTGCGAATGTGCTTTGTACCTGTCCGGCACATTCCGAATAAATCGCTGCTGCATTGTTGGTCTGGTCGAGTGTGACATCAACATGTCCGTCTGCTGGAATTGTCTCCGAGAAAGCAGATACTACATCAGCTGTTGCGAGAGAATAAATCTCAGCCGCATTATTGGACTGATCCAACGTGATGCTCGCATGACCATTGGCCGGAACATCACTTACTGCGCTCTCAATATCTGCTGTTACCTGCTCCACAACGCCAGAAGTGTCTGTTGTCGTGCCTGAGAAGGTAACATTTGCACTGCCTTCAACTGGTACATCTCCTACAGCACCTTTTGCGTCTTCTTCCGCCTGTGCCTGCATTCCGGAGGTATCGGTCGTTGTATTTGTGACATTTACATTTGCAGATGCTTCCTGCTCAATAGGCTCTGTTTCCGTTTCATCTGCTGCCTGTTCGGTTGCAGACTGCATGCCAGATGTATCCACCGTTACCAGTTCTGATGGGATAGTAACAGATGCACCTGCCTGCACTTCAATTCCATTTGCCGCAAGTGTCCCGGATTCCATGCCGAGAGCTGCCTCAATCTGAGCCGCCGCTGTATCGGAATCCACTTCTACATCTGCCAGATCAACTTTGACTCCTTCTGCTGTCACAGACATTTCTGCTCCTTCTGCATCCAGAGCCGACATAGCCTGCTCGATAGCAGCCTGAGCCTTGTCTCCGTCAACTTCTGCAGTCAACGTATCCATGGAAATAGTCAGTTCCTGGTCTGGGTGGATAATATACGGGCTTTCGATACCGTTCTGTTCTGCAATGGTCTGCCAGTCAATTCCAAGAGCGTTGCCAATTTCCCACAGGCAATCGCCTTGATCAACCTTAATCTTTACATGATCAGCGGTAACCTCCTGTGTTTCACCCAAGTCACCAAGAGCCTCATTCAGCTTTGAAGTCCATGCATCTTTGTCAATATCAACGTCTCCATCAACAGAAGCTTTCAGTCCTTCAAGTGTCACATCATCAGTTGTAGTCTCTGCCGCCGCCCTGTCAATCGCTTCTGCAAGTTCAGGAGGCAACTGACTGCGGACCGTTTCATACATTGGATTGCTCGGATCCGTAAGTGATGCTTTTAATTCATCACTTCCATTCTTCCAGATCTGATTAGCATAGTTCTGCCATGTTGCAGACGTATCGCCAGCAGCTGCTCCAACCTCAATAGCATCATTAAATGAATCCATAAGGCTTTGTGGAACTGCTTTCCCCGCTTCCCGGTAATCGTCAATTAGGCCCTGCATCTGTGTTACATCAGGTTTCATGCTCTCATACATGGTACTCAAGGCATTCTGTGTAGCGTCAGTTGTAACTCCTAATGTTTTTCCATTACCAAGTTCGTTGAAACCATACATCAATGCGCTGGTCATAGCAGATGTGTCTCCGCTCTCTAATTGTTTCTGTGCTGAATCAATAGAAAACTGCGTATTTTCCGCAAGGCTCTGCCTGTTGCTCTGAATTTTCTCTGCATATGCAGAATTCAAAGTGTTTGAGCCAAGCTGCAAGCTCTTAGACAGTTCGTTTCCTTCCTGTCCTTTTACATACCAACCAGTCATTTCGTGATACTGCTTATTCTGAGCAGTTGTGATTCTTCCGGCTGATTCCATCGAATTAAGCTCTGAATACCACTGCTCAACATCTGCCTGTACGCTTTCCTTTGCCGATTGCCTCTGATCTCTCATTGCTCCCAGTAAGTCAGTGAATGAGCCACTTTCCAGATCAGCTGCATTCAAGCTCCCGTATTCTTGATTTATCCAGTCCCATTTTGCCTGTGCTTCCGATTCCTTCCACCGGGCAGTTATGCTGTTCATTTTTTCCTGCAAAGCACTGATGGCACCTTCTTCATCTGCATCTATGATTCCATCTTTCAGTGCCTCAGAGACCTTTTGTGATAACTGGCTAGATAATCCATCCAATTCAACATAATCCGCTGTAGCCCATTTCTCGATGTTCTGGGCTAATGTCTGTCCCTCTTCCGTGCCTCCGAGATACGTCTGAACGTGGATATGCGCTGCAAACGTCCGGCTTTCCAGTTCTTCAATCTTGCTCTTAACAAAAGTTTCGATATTACTTGTGTAATCTTCCTGTTCTTCTGTCGTAAGTTTAATACCAACTCTGCTCTTAAACTCCAGAACGTCATTGGATTCCAGTGCCTTCTGAGCATCTTCTCGAAGCTTATCAGCGTTCTTTACCTCATTTAAGGCAACTTCCACATTGGCCAGGTACTTCTGATCAAGAATTCCAGAAGCAATGTCCTGCACTTCCTGAGCTGATAGTTTGATGTTTCCAAAATGTTCTTCCAGATTACTGCTCAAAGCTTTCTGGTTATAGTTGTCTACTGCAACACCAATTCCAACCACTGCCGCTGTTACTGCCGCTGCCGCAAGTCCGAATTTCGCCGCTGTCGGAACCATTGCTCCCAGATCACTTATGAACGCTCCAACACTTGGTGCTGTCTGTGCTGCAAGTCCAATGCTTTTAATAGCATTTCCGATAGGCTGTAAGGTGGTCGCGATATTCTTTGCATTTCCAAGAAGCCCAGTTGCTCCTTTAGCGATCAGCATAGAGCTGAGCACAGAAGAAAGGCCTGCTTTCTTTCCTCCCGGAAGGATAGCAGACGCACTGGAGAATAATGTTCCGAGTCCGGAAGAAATCAGATGTTTCCCATCTCCGCCAATCCAGTCGGCAAAAGGCTGACCGATAAGAGTATCCCATGCAATATCCATCTTTCCGAACATATCCGCATTCTGCCACTCATCAGATGCCGTCATGGTCCCGATAACTGTCTTCATGTGTGCTGCTTTTTTGTCCACAGTGTCCATAAAATCATTCAGAGCAACCGTCACAGCCGGCATTGCATCTGTAATGGAATCAACGAATCCTCTGACATAGGGAGTAAGTCTCTGTCCAAAACTGTTCTGAACGCCCTCTACAGCCGACTGCATAAGAGTCATGGAGCCTGCCAGGTTGTCCAACATGGTGTCAGCCATATCCTGTGCTGCATCTTTTGAATTTCCGATTGCATTGGAAAGATCGTTATAATCCTGTTCTGAAGCATTGATGATAGCAAGCATACCGCTCATAGCTTCTTTTCCGAAAATGGTGGACGCCGCCGCTGTCTGTTCAGTTTCAGAAAGACCTCCTAAACTGCTTCGCAAATTATCCATGACACCTTTCAGTGTTTTCATGTTTCCCGAGCCGTCGGTCAGGCTAATACCGTATTTGTCCATAGCCTCTGCCATGCTGTTAGTTGGTGCTGCCATGTTAGCCAGGGACGTCTTTAAAGCTGTACCGGCCATGCTTCCTTTAATTGAACTGTTAGCCATAAGCCCTAATGCCAAAGAAGTATCTTCGACGCTATATTTCATGGCTCCTGCTACCGGCGCAACATATTTGAATGATTCACCTAGCATGCCTACGTTTGTATTCGAACTAGCAGACGCCTTTGCAAGGACATCCGAGAAATGTCCGGCATCTTTTGCTTTCAGTCCAAAAGCTGTCAAAGCATCTGTAACAATATCCGAGGTGCTTGCCAGATCTTCGCCGGAAGCTGCTGCCAGACTCATAATACCGGATATACCAGCAGTCATTTGCTCTGGTTTCCAGCCTGCCATAGCCATGTAATTAAATGCCTGAGCTGCTTCAGTAGCGGTAAACTTCGTAGTTGCACCCATTTCCTGTGCTTTTGCGGTCAGATCATCAAATTCTTTTCCTGTAGCACCAGATATAGCCTGAACCTGTGACATCATACTCTCAAACCCTTTGTATGTATTCACAGTATCAGCCAGTCCTGCGCTCACTCCAAGGAATGTTGCGCCCTGTGCTATTGGATTCTTTGCAGCATTTAAAACCGCTCCCATTGGGGCAGTAGCGGCATCTACTATACTCATAGTTGCCGTAAATACGCTTCCGTCCCAGGCTGATGCTTTATCCATCACATCATCGATGATCGGACTTGCATTATCATCTGCCCCCAGTTCCGCTGTCCCGGAAGTTCCATCGAATGTGGCCACTGCATCTTCAGCGCTTCGGATTATCTGCGTGGCTGTATCGTCAGCTTCCACTGAGGCCACAGCCACTTCACCATTCAAGGCGGCTAAAGCATCCTCCACATCCATAATCTGCATCGTAGCATTATCGTCCGCAGTAAGCTCTACTACCGCTTCATTTCCGTTTAGAACAGACAGTGAATCTCCAACACTATTTACCACCCCGGTGGCATTATCATCTGCCCCCAGTTCTACGTCAGCACTTGCTCCGTCAAGGGTTGCTGCTGCATCCTCGACACCAGATATTTCAGCGGTAGCATTGTCGTTTGCACCTATCTCAATATCTGCAGATATTCCTCCTACTCTTTCAGCCGCATCTTCGACTCTTGAAAGAACCGGAGTGGCATTGTCATCTGCTGAAACTTCAATAGAATGCTCACGTCCAAGCGTTCGATCTACTCGCTCTGCTGTTTGTTCAATCCCTCTGGTTTTGAATCCAGATGACAGGATCCGATTTACCTTCTGGGCGGCAGTGGCTAGGGTGTTCATCTTATTCGTAATATTTGATAGGCCAGGGTCTGTATTATCATTCACAGATACAGGAATCTCAATTCTAATTGTTTCTCCCATTTACCATGTCACCCCTTTTTCGTATTCGCCTCGATCCATAGCCTGGTTGAAGCAAAAAGAAAAGCCCTCTCTCCAGAGGGCAGACTCATTACTTCACTTGGCAATAAACCTTGGCGTTGAAATATGTGGTGGAGTAATGTTGACTTCCCACCGGCCATAATCAGTTTTTTGCAGTTTCAGCCTTCAATTCTTCATTATTGAAGCCATTGACATCATCAATGATATCCATAATGCGGTCTTTTTCTCCCGGAAGAAGAACAGCATCGATTACATCAAGGGCATTGATAATGCAGATGCCTTTTGCTTCCAGGCCTTTTTTGACAGCAGGATTATCCCACAGTTTGGCCTGATCTTCTTCCGTAGTGGAGTTGTAAATCAGAGAAGCTCTGTACTTTGGCAGATCCAGCTCGTCTGCAACCCGGATGCCCTGGCGGCGATTCTTTGTATATTTTGTGTATTTTTTCCGGATATCTTTTAACATTTCATCGGACAACGAATGAATTCTGAAGGAGAAATACTTTCGTTCATTACGGATGATATCGATCTTCTTAATATCATTTGCTGCATCATCAGCTGCTGCCAACAATCCTTCCAGATAATCCTCTTCATTTTTAATAATCATGTCTTCCTTCTCTTCCTCGGTTAATTCCGGATCCATAAAGTCTTTATTTGCCATTTCTTTTCCTCCTGTTAAAAACGAGGGGCTGATGCCCAGCCCCTCTTAATAGAAATCAGATTGTCAGTTTGCTCTTATTCTCAACCTTGCCATTGCAGTGCAGGGCAAAAGATCTTTTCAGCACATCGCCTGTAGCTACGTTCTGGATATCGCTGTCTCCGGAAAGGATACACTCTCTGTAGGTCACACGTTCCTGTGATCCATTTCTTCCTTCGATAACTCCTGTAAACATCAGAACAGGAGATTCTCCGTTTGCAATAGCATTGATAACCGCATTAAACAGCTCACCATCAAGAACTACGATTTCGGAAATGTTTACGGTAACGCCCACAGTTCCGTTGACCTCAAGCTCTCTGTTCTGGCCAAGAGGTGCGTATTTGTAGTTGTTAAAGGAACCTTTTGTAGTAAAACTTTCAACCTGTGCAAATGGTTTTCCAGCAGAGTTATAAAGCATCGCATCTTTGCCAGATCTGCTGTGTCTGGCATCAGTAGCTGCACTCTTATTCAGCATTATTTATTCCCCCTTTTCTCATTCACCAGATGCAGCAACAATAGTGCTGAACTGGAAGTAGTAATTCAGATAGATGTGCTCTGCAGAATCCAGATCGATCACTTCGATGTCAAACCCACAGGTGTCTCCATCGGTAGTAACAGTTGTAGATTCAGTTACATTGCCGTACTGGATCTTTCCTTCTGCCTCCATGGCATTGCAGATACCCTGGATAGCTGCCATGATAGTGGCTCTTCCGTTTGTATCGTTATCAACCTTTCCAACCAGTGCGTCAGCTGCTGCATTTGCTCTGTTCAGAAGTTCATAACGGGTCTTTGTTCTACGGATTTTCTTCCATCCGCTGTCGTGGTTGGCATCCGGATGAACCAAGGTATTAACACCATTGTCAATCCATACAGCCCCATCAGAAGCCGTAGAGAGGACCAGGCAGCCTTTTTCTTCAGCTACTTCCATCTCTGTATTTGTAAGGATTTCATTCAGAACGCTATATCTGCTAAGAGTTGCGTGTGTCACGGACTGGTTCGCAGGAGTCGCAGCTACGATACCCGCGATATACGCAGCCACCTGATATCCTTTCAGCTCTTCATTGCCGGCATTAGCATTTGCATTCAGCGGTGCAATTACGTTTTCAGTATCGAAACTGGAGATTGATGTCATTCTGTCTTCCAGTGAAGAGGAAGGTTTTGGGGCAACGATTGCCATTGCGAAAGAGCCTGCCAGATAAATTCTGTCAAGCCATGCTGCTACCAATGCATGGACAGCGGCATCTTCTGTATCAACACAAATGGTATTGATGTAGTATTTTTCCACTTCTTTTAATCCGACACTGTAGTCTGCGGTTGTCACTGTCGGATCTGCGCCATCTGTGAAAGCGGACTGGCTAACCGCCGTAACAGTTCCTGATGCATCAGTAATATCGACTACAAAGTTCTTTGAGGAAGCGAATGCTTCTTTCAATGCAGTAGCCTCTTCTGTTCCTGCTGCAAATGTTACTTTTTCGAACTCAGAGCCATCCAGATATACGATGCACTCTTTCTTTGAGGAATCGCCAAGCTTCTCTCTGATTGTTGCTGTGAATTTTGCACCACTTGGATATTTTGTTGAGAGCTTTGCCTTTCCAGTTGCACAAGCAAGAGAGGCACTGCCAACTGTACCGCCGTTTCCTATTCTAACAGCGATAAGTTTGTCAGCGCCTCCAAAGAACGTTTCTCTTAATGCATCTGTGGTGCCGCCGGTGCCAAAGGTTTTTTCATATCCTTCAGATGCCGGAAGAACTGTAGCTTTTCCAAGTGGCCCAATCGAAGACCTGAAAAGCACTGCTACAATACCATCAATTGCTCCAAAGTTTGTTTCATCCCCTCTTTTCTGCACATTGAAGTATGCACCGGAACGGATTTTGTTTTCTCCAAGAGAAAAATAACCTGCCATTTATTTGACCTCCTTTTTCATGAATCTATCGATGATCTGTTTCGCTTCCGCAACAGTCATTCCTGTTTTTTTACAACCCTTAAAGGCTGCTACTGCACATTCGTGAGGAACTCCAAATACTTTTGCGCTTGCATTTTCAAGTTCCTGGATGGTGTACTTGTCAGCGGACGGCTGTACTGTTTGTGTCGCAGCCGGTGTCTTCTTGATATCTTTTTCTGCCATTACTTACTCCTTTCATGTAAGATCGTTGATTGTTACGCCTGATATACCAGGCTGCTTAAATGCGTCTTTTAAGCACGCATAATACCCTGTCAGAGACATCTGCCCCTCTCTAAGGTAATCAGCATTGTTGTTCATTTTCAGAGCTTTCACGACCATTGGAGAATCATCAAACATGATGATCTCTTCATCCTTCGCTAAACTCTGGTGAAGTGCGGCTATCATCTTCAACCGCAATGACGGTTTCGGGCACAGGAGATGCACTGAAATAACTGCATTGAACCACGACAGGCTACTCCTGCAATGACCATCTGTGCTGTCAATTGATTTCAGTCCAGAATAGAAAACAGGAGTATCTGCCGGAATGGTGTATTCTGATAACTCATCAATTCCAAAAACTATGCATTCCGGGAAAAGATTCTTAATATACCTGTTCAATGCCATAACAGGATCTGGATCCGTAGTTTCCTGTGCGGGGTATTCCAGAATATCGAACACAATTTCTTTACACAGCACTGCGTTTCCTTCCAGGATGTAAGGTTCGCTTCTGGCCCATGCAAAGCACATAGGTGCCTCCCCTTCTGGTTTCATCACCACGTCCTGAAGACAATTCCTGATAGCAACTTCCATCTTCTCTACTTCAAGCGGATCCATGATGTCGTACAATGCGGCAGTAAGCTGGCCAGATGAAGACCGCTTTGTATCCACCTGTTTGTTGAAGACATAAGAAATCCTCGGATACTGGCTTTTCCCATTCCATCCCTCCTGCTGATCAGGAGGAAACTCTGTGTTAAAGATGGCCGGCTTATCTGCGTACTTGGCCAGAGTTCCGTTCAGAAGGTTGTCCTGAGATAATCTTCTATACAGCAACTGATTCAGATCCATCTTCTACACTCCCCTCATATACGTTCACCGTTTCCATTCCGTCAGAAGAATATCTGATAGTCCACATTCCTTTTTCAATAGCCTCAGCCGGAATCACGAAATGATTCTGGATATTCTGTGTTTCTGGAAGGAATAAAACTGTGATGGTGTCAGCAGTCGCTTCTGTCACTATTCCAGACTGCGCTTTATCCCAAGTTTTATTTTTTGCTGAAATAAGAGAGCCCCTTCCGATTTCAGCAAGATTTATAACTTTCTTTGTTTCTTCAGTCAGTAACATTTACCCTCCTAACTCCGAGAACAATGCCAGAATTTCCGGCATTGCAGTTTCTTTGATTTTTTCAACATAAGGACGGGCTGCCATTTTGCTTGTTCCATGTTCCAGGTATCCTGAGTAATGCATTCCAGATTGGATTCCGAATATGCCATTTCCTCCACCGCCAGAACTGTACATATTCCAGTTCCTTCTCAGGTTTCCGCTTCTTACACCAGGTGGACTTCCGGGAGCTGAAGGGCTTGGATTGGCCAATACCGTAAGAGCAGCATTCCTGAGTTCATTGGCTCCCTGCATCATCTTTGCATCAACCTGTCGTTTGGTTTGCTCTACGCGATTCTTTACTTCTTCCTGTACAGCTGCCGCTGCTGCCTCCGGACTCATTTCAGATCATTCCTTTCTTCAAGATAGACAATGCCGGCAACCCCAAGGTCTCCGGCATTATCAACAGCAAGAACTAAATATGCTTTTTCCTCGTATGCAAGAATATCTGACTTTTTGAGATCACATCTTCCAGATACTACAAGGGTATGTGTCAGGGAATGCAGCTTCTGATCCCATAGGTGTTTTGTCAGCTCCCTCTCATTCGAAGTCGCCTGTGCAAGAATTCCATCCACTATAGTTCCCGTATCTTCATATGAGTTCTTTACATATCCATCTACATTGTCCACATGCATCTTCAATACCCGGAAGCTCTTCCAGAGATTTCCCGGGCGAAGGTACATTGCGTTTCCGAACATCATATGTCTTCCCCCTCTGTTTCCTCATGCGACATCATTCCGGCATAAAAATAAGGCGGTGTTATCCGCCCTGTTTCTGGATTTTCTGCCAACGGAAGAATTGCTTCGGCCGAAGCCGCACTGGCTTTCAAATCTTTTTTCAGATCCTCATACATCTCTTTCCATAGTTTTGCCCGTTCCCCCATGGATAAGGAGAGTGGACCAACCTTTGTATCGGGTTCAAATGCAAACTTCCGCGTAATGCTTTCAAGGCAACGAAGTTTTGCTTTTTTCCATTGTCTCGCTGTCGGAATCTTTTCCGGAATCACCGCATTGTATTCCTCATCGCAGAGCGCACAAGTCTTTTCTTTTCCCTCGACCATTACATCTCCGAGTTCAAAACGCATACGGTCTTTTCCGTATTCAGCAATATTCCCCGGTTCGTACTGATATGTTCCAGGCATCAGGCATCACCTGCGCTTTCCTCCAGTTCCCCAAGGCTCTTCGCTTTAATTTCAGCTTCTTTCTTTACAGCAGTTCTCGAATCTACTGCATTCAGAAAGATAAGCACTGTATTATCCTCTACAGTGTCTCTAATATGAGCTACAGCATCCTTCTGGTTCATCTGCATAGTTTTTACTGCTTCCTGAAGCTGAGGCTCTGTAACGTCCAAATCGAAGCCCTTATCTCCTTTTACGATTTCGATTTTGAAGAATACTTCTCCGACTGATGCCACGCATTCCTCAAGTGTTTCAACCGGAATACCGTCACGAATCACAGTCAGCACTCCCATTTTTTCAAGAGCTACCGGATCAGCGACTGCTTCGGCCGGGATTTCCTCTCCGATAAAGTATCGTTTTCCGCTCAGAGTGCATGGTTTATTTGCAACAAGCTTCATATGGCACCTCCTTAGACTGCAGATTTGTAGAATCTCGCCAGATCATCGGATGTCTTATGCATATCTGTTGCCATAAGACCTTCCACGTATTCTGTATGTGTTCCATTCTCGCCAAGATAGTTCAGAATCGGAAGTATCTGTCCGTTTCCAAGCATATCCCATGTAAAGGTGTAGCCGGCAGACGGTTCATCAATGCTTGGTGCGTTTGTGGCATAGGCAAGAAGGAATGCATCCGGATCTCCGATGTACTGCATGTTTTCATCTTCTCCCATGCCGGCATTGTTCATGATGGATTTAAGCACCACGATCTTTTCTACTCCGAAGAGCTGTGCCAGAACGTTTTCTGTTACAGACGCTGGGTTTGCAGTGCTTCCGCCATATTTAACTCTTTCAAGGATTGCCGGATGCACCTTCAGGGCATTAAATACATTGATACCAAGACCAAGGCGGTTCGGCATACGTCCCGTCTGCTGATTCATGCTTGTCTTCTCGCTATCAATAAATGCAATCGGATCAGAGTTTGCATTGCTGAATTTAATAAACTCATTGGTTGAAGGGCTTGTAGTGTCAACTCCGGAAAGTTCATTCTTCCATGCACCGGCTTTGAAGTAGCTTTCCGCAAACAGACGATCCTGATGGATATTCGCCTGTTCTGCAATGGTTTTTACTCTCTGCTGTTTCGGCTGCATTGTGGTTGGTCCCTGTCTTCTGCTGAGATCGGTCTGGCGAATCTGATCAATTCCCATGATCATCTGGTCTACCTGGCATACATAAGGTTTCATGCTCTCGCCTACTACTGTAGGATCAACTTTTCCATAAGCAGGTTTTCTGCTCCAGTTATCTCTCAGAAGATCTTCCTTGCTGAACTCATAGTAGTTGTCAGAAGAAAGACTTACCGGACAGGTTGGGAAAAGAGCCTTTGCGAAGTAGTTAGCTGCATTCTGGTAATATGCCAGAGCCATGTTTGTAAGTGCTGTGTGAGGTCTGAATGCGCCTTTTGCGATTTCAGACTGGATTCCTGCTGCTGTGTTTCTCATTAATATTATCCTCCTTTATCAAGATTATGCTTTTGCCTTCTGGTATTTAGAAAGCTGCAGTCTGCTGTAGCCTCCAGCAGATACATTGTTAAGAGCTACCCCGATCACGTAATCGCCAGCTGCCGCAACTGCCGCTTTTCCTCCGGTGGTTGCAGTAACCTCCTGCCCTTTCTTGATCTCAGCGGAAGCAATGACGAATCCGATGTCCTTAATCAGGATATCAACGTCTTCACCCTTCTTAACCATTCCAGCTTCTACACCGGAAATGTCATTATATCCACTTTCGATAATAGAAACGCCAAGCAGAGGTGCTGTGCCATCGGCAGCGACAACCACATTACCATCAGTATCGTATTTCAAAATAAGGTTACGGATGTCAGCAACATCTGCTCCTGCCTTTTCGGAAATAGTTGGTGACTGGTTGATCTGTGTTCCATTAAAATTTTTACCCATTATCATTCGCCTCCTTCTTAGTATCCGGCTTCGTCTTCATACTCAGCCATAAGCTCTGGATGTGCTTCCCAGGCTTTTGCCAGCGCCATGTTATATGGCATGGAAGGATCTTTTTCAATCAATCCCTTTGCAATCGTATCGATTTTTCCTTCTGCTGCAGACTTCTTGACTGCTGCAGTTCCGCCAGAGAATGATTTTCCGATTTCTCCAAATACGCCAGAGTTGTTGACCATTGCCACATTTCTGTCGAGAAGGCTGATCATATCATTGTAGGCAGTTCCACCTGCACTTTTCAGTGTTTTCAAGGACTTAGCCAGTTCTTCCGGTTTTTCTCCAAGAACTTCGTACTTTTTAGCAACTGCATAAAGTTCTCTGTTTTCCGCTTCTTCCGCTCTTTTCTCGAGAGCTTCCAGTTTTTCTCTCACAAGAGGATGCAGTCCTTTGTAAATATCATCGTCAGCATTCTGTTCTGGCGGTGCAAAAGATTTCTTTGTATCTGTTTTCTTTTCAGCTCCATCATCATCGAGAACGTCTGGGTTTTCCTCTTTTTCGCTTTTCTGCGGTGCTTTCTTCTCGATAGACGGCTCCTCGTTTGTCTCTACGGCAAACTTTTTGATAAGTTCATCATATGTCGCTCTTTCCTCAGCAGACATTTTTGACTTGTCGATTTTAATCATGTCTTCCAATTCTCCTTTCGTTTCTACGGATTTCTGAATGATTTCCTCCAGATTGCTATGCGCTTTCATCACCATAGGAAGATCTGTTTCGTCAGGCGCATCCAGATTCTTTTTGATTTTTGCAGATGTTCCCCCAGCCCATCCGGGAATGTATTCCTTCATAGCTGTAGCGAACTGTTCAATGCTTGTATCCATTGCACTCTGCTTCCCGCTGCTGTCCAGTTCTGGGTCGCACAGGATTGAATTAAGTGAATTCTGCAGGGCGTAACATACAGACCAGATTTCATCCCGGATTGCGTCCATGCTCACAGCGTTGATCTGTTCATCAAATGTCGTGGCTGATTTCTGCACCTCTCCGCTGATCCAGTTCAGGAATCGTTTAAATAGTCCGATTTCCGGGTCTGATGTTTCCTCTGCTTTATTCTTGCCTTTCAGCAGTTTGATATCAGCTCTCTGATTTGCGCCTTCATCAACGAAATCTACTTTACCTACTTCCAGGCCTTTCAGTTTTGTTGCCACAATGCTTCCTCCTTTCGCTTTTATTTATCAAAAAAGCGCCCTTTTGGACGCCTATTGATCACATTTATTTAATTCCATGCCACGCTGTCTGAAGCAGAAATCCTAAAAGATACCAGATCTTATCCTTTATCTTCTTCATACAGATTTCTTCTCCGAGCTTCTGGTCGTAATTCTGAGCATCTACGCATGCAGATGTTTCAATGATCTCAAAACCATTTCGAAGCACGCAACGAACCATTGTTGTCTTATAGCCTACGGTACTGGTTTCAATATAGCTGATAAAGTCATTCACCATGTGTTCTCCTATTGATACGCCAGATATCAGTTTCGGATTCTCCTGAACCTGCATATAAGACTTCTCGAACACATCTTTCGGAGACCAGCTGATGTATCCATCCGGATATTTAACTACATATCCCGGATTGCCATCATCTGAACCTCCAAATCTTTTTCTTGCTTCTTCAATGGTATCGCAGGCACCTGTTTTTAATGCCTGTGCTTCTGCAAGAGTTGCTTTTTCTGCCTCAATAAGTTTTGTTCCAATATACTTATTCATTGTTTACTTTTACCCTTTCTGCTTCCCCTTCAATGGAGAACATACTGTAAGTTCCATCTTTTACCTTCTCCCAAACATCCGCATCTGTCAATTGAAAGCCTATCCACCATCCAACAGGGAGCGTGCCTTCCGGGATTCCCATTGCCGCCATCTTCTCTTCCGTAAATACAACACTCTCGATCAGATAAGCAACCCCACCTCTTTCGTGCATCTCTCCACCTTCCCGGTAGAGATCAACGAACTTGTAAGCGGCGCTTTCAAGTTCATCAGGCTCTATGATGTCGCCCTGCCAGTCTTCCAGAGTTTCTCCATTCTCAGCAATAGCAACACTGGCCCAGCCGAATGCCTGCATTTTTTCATTATTTGTCTTCTTTACCTGGAACTTTCTTTTTGTTACCTCCGGCTTGTTGTCCGGTTCGTCCCTTATTTTCATTATTTCATTGAATGTTTTCATTTTTCACCCTCACATACTTCACCGCACATTTACAGCGCGGGTGTAATGGTGGAATAGACGTTGTAATCTCTCTCCTTCCGGATACCGTTTTAAATTCATCATCCATTCCTATCTTAGTGCCTTCAAGAGCTGCACATGATGTGCACACATGGCCGTTCAAAGCTGTTGACCACTCTTTTTCCATCTCCGGAAGGTTCCCTGCAGTTACCGCTTCCCTCACAAAAGCATCTGCGCCATGGTTATAGGCTTGTGCTATTTCCGATCTGGCTATAGTCTCTGCCCTATACCGCTGCTGTCTTTCTGCATATTTTGAAGCAGCCTCCCTCGCTTTCCGCTCAATTGACTCAGGTTTCATTCTCGGATGATCCGTTGTCAGCCTTTCCTTGATGGAGTTGTAATATTTGAGATTCGCCGCAGCCTGTCTCTCTGTCAGTCCTATTGTTGGCCGGATATATCTTGCCGTTTCAGCACTGCTCATATTAAGAGATTCAGCTTCAGCGATCAGATACCGAATTGCGCTCACCTGCTCATTACAACAATTTGTTATCAAATCTCCCGTATGATCAACAATCCAGCTTCGAACCCAGCTCTCAGAGCTTATTACATCTTCTGCTCCACAAAAGAGAGAATTGTTTTTCCACCCTTCAAGGAACGCCTGTTCCCATACAGGTGTCATTTTTTCTGACAGCATCTTCGAATAATCCTGGAACCATATATCAAAAAGGCTTTCCGGATCTGTTTCTCCTATTACGAGTTCTCGCAGTTCTCTGTACAGCATGACTGCTGCCTGATCCTGCCAGAATCGAACAAGCCATCTTACTGGTTCATCAATATTTCCCTCGAGATAGGCGTCAAGTGCATCCAGTACTCTCTGTGATTCTTCGCTTTTTTTAACAGCCCTTGATCGTGGCCGCATTTTTCGCATCATCAAATCACCTGCCTAACCTTTCCTTGGCTTCCTCAGCATCTTGATTCTCTTCTGGATCCACCTCTGGTCCATCAGGTTCGTTTGCTGTCTTCTCTGGTGCTCTGCGCTGTGCTTCTCGCCGTTCATCTTTCTCTCTGGAATCTGGAACTTCCGTTCTTTCCGGCAGGTTTGCTGCCTCCCTGACATAATCTTCCAGTTCTTCATCAGGTATCAAGATTCCCGTGCCGACCATATCCTTCAGGAATGTTGACAGTTTCGTGATATCCCGTTTGTCCACATCTCCATGGGCGAGTGTAGGATAGTCCTCAATCCCATCGAAATGGGAACCATTGATGTCTATCAACGAAGGAATGCCCTGGTTATTGAACGTCTCGCAAATAACATCTAAAAAAGCTCCGAGCGCAACAGAAAACAATTCTGTCTTGTCCGAGCTTAGTGCGAAGCTTCCAGTCTTTTCATGCCCAAGCATAATAAAATCTGCAAGGACTGTCTGGGCGATCTTCGTATCGTATCTGTTTATGATTGCATTGGTGTCAAATTGTCTTGTACCTCCGGTGCTCAGAAGTTCCGCTTCGTATCCATACGGAAGAACAAGCCCTTCGGATTCATTTCTGCGAAGGTTCTTTACCATCGTAATAAGTGCTGCATTAATTTTAACCATGTCAGGATCTTGACTATCCCATATTTCTACCCTTTCAGGAGCATGAATAACTGGCAGACCTGCAAGATCTCGCTCAATTCCGATAGCTTCAATTTCCTGGATTCTCCGTTTAAAATACCAGGAGCGATATGCGTTTCTTAAAATACTCCGGCCTTCCGGATTGTCTTTTACGCTCTCCGTTCGGAATAGCATTGCTTTACTCATCGGTATAGTAAACAGTCCATAATCCGGAGGCGGTTGCTGTGTCATTCCAATCAGATTGTCACTATCATCATATTCCCAGCGATACAAGGTATCCTGTGCTCTCGGAGGAAGTTTCTGCCAACCTATCAGTCCATCAGAGTATTTGCTTGACGATCTTCGGTTCTTTGTTTTACCCATTCGGCGCTTATATACAATCTCATGGAAGCTCCAACCGTAAGGCAGGAATGACAGGATTTCCGAAATGGTGTCTGTCCATGTGGCCTGCATGTCGTCCATGCAGCTTTCAACAAACTCTGCAGCTTCCTTATCCTTGGCACCATTGCCTCCCGGTTCCACATGCCACTCGACCTGCCGGATCATCATCTTGATTGCGAAAAGAATAGCTCCAACGGTATCGTCATTCTTTTCCATTTCCTGAAACACCTTTATCCCACGCATTCCGGACAGTTCCGGAAGAAATTCCTCGTAAAACTGTCCTTCCCAGCGTTTCTGTCCAATCCGTCCATACTCTTTCATCTTCATCACCCCTCTTTCCGGCTATATCAGCCCCAGTAATTGTCTTTGGTCAGCTCCTGTAATTCTTTGACTCCAGGTGCTGTGCCTGTGTGTTTCTTGATCTTTCCGAGATACAATGCCAAAGAAAGAGCATCTGCTCGGTCGGGGGAATCCAGCCCCCTTTTCTTCATTTCTTTTTTTGATTCTATTTCAAGCTTTCCGTTACTCGTCATTGTATATTTTCTGGAGGAAAGCTGGCCGACCGTCTGCTCATCGTCTTCAATTACAATTTGCTTGTTATCCAGAAGATCTCGCATGCTGGCCCACATGGCGGTGGTCAGGTTATTGTACTTTTCAGCTGCATCTTTACCTGCTGCCGTATCGGTCTCAATCTTTTCTGCTGCATTTATCGGAATAATCTGCATCTTATACAGCTTCTGTTCTTTCCGAACTTCCTTCAGACGGTCAGTAACACCTCCACCAAGACCGGTGTCATCAATCTGTACATACACCTTGCCTTCATACTTTGAATACTCCCTGTATATCTTTTTGAATTCCTTTACGATGTCACCTACAGTGGCCATCAGGTTCTGTCCTCGCCTGTTTCGAACTATTTTGCAATGACCACGACAATTACGATATATGATCGTTTCATCATCTCCGAAACGAGCCACATCTACCCCCAGTGATACAAACTGCATCCCAGCCGCATCATCAAGTTCTAGCAATTTACTGCTGCACTGCTCGATCAGGCTTAACGGAATAAATACATCATCTTCCTGATTCGGAAATTCTCCACGGACACGGACACGGACTACGTTTGAATCCCATCCATACTTCCTTATGAGCGAATCAATATTTTCTTTGTTTGTTCTACTGCTGTCTGCAGATGATACAGTGTGGCATTTATACAGTGCCCTGTCTCTGGTATGCGAATCATAGAATGTTCCAGATGTTCGTGTTGGGTTTCCACACAGAAGAAGTTTATTATTTGATCCGGATAAGGTACCAAGGATAGCCTCCATGATCGGATCCGCAACACCGGAAGCTTCATCAACGATAAAAAGCATATTATCTTCATGGAAGCCTTGCATATTCTCTGGCTTTGTAGCAGTCCTAGCAACACCAAACCAACGCTTTTCATTGCCAACCATATAAACATAGGTCTTTGTCCATTTCAGAAGCATAGAGAGCAACTCAGACTTGCTCATCCACTTAGAAATCTCAGACCAGAGGACATCGTGCAACTGCTGTTTGGTTGGTGCTGTCGCAACGATTCTTGGATATGGGAAACAGGTTATGAACCAAAGAAATACTGCTGCCTCAAGACCAGTCTTTCCTACACCCTGTCCAGATTTAATACTGACCTTCGGGTTTGCCGCCAAATCTCTTGCAGCTTCTGCCTGCCATTCATCAGGTTCAAAGTTGAGCACCTCCCGGAAGAACATAACCGGATCATTTCGCCACAGCGGTATGCTTTCATCAAGGAATTCAGAGAACTGAATATCATCCATCTTTGTTCTCTCCTTCCCTTGCTTTTACCACAGCTTCGGCCCATGCACGAACAACCTCATTGCCCTTGCTTTCTCCGGCTATCTTCTGCTTTTCAAGTCTCAGCTTCGCAAGTGCTTCAATAGCCTTTGTCTTCTTTGACTGTACAGTTGACAGCTCTTTTTCAAGTCTGGCAATCATATTGTCCTTGTTTTCCATTGTGGTTTGCATGTTATACATATCTCCCGGCAGACGTTCTTCAGCAGATATTTTCTTCTCTATGCGTTCTTCGTAGAGCTGCTTGTCCTCTTCTGTTTTGAATGTCCTTTTGCTTTCGCTTCGGTTGAATCCATACAGGGATACTTCACCTTTCATGTTCCGGTATTTATTGATTGCAATCATAATCCTTCTTTCCCTCACGGCAAAGAGCTGAATCTGTTCGATCAGGAGCATTTCTTCATCCATCGGGATATCTTCGATCATATCTTTTTCAGACTCATCAAGGACATCCCAATATACAGAGGAATATGCTCCGTGTTTCTCTGCAATCTTATCTCCCGGTTTCAGTGGACCGCCCTTATTTCCAACTGCATTTCTGTTTCCAGGCTGTCCACCTTTATGGCGAGCGTTCGTTTTTTTCTTTTGCGAACGTTCGTTTTTCTTTCCTTTTGTCTTTCCGTCCCAATTCTGTGTTGATTTCCACCGCCGAACTGTGCTGGCCGGGACGTCCAACTTCTTGGCAATGTCAACAAGTTTCATCCCGTTCTTATACATTTCCTCAGCTTCAATGCTGTTGGGACTTCTTGCCCTTGCCAATGGACACCCCTCCCCTCCATCATCTTATTTCGGCATATGCAAAAGGGAGAGGTTGCACTCCCTCTCCCTGCTTTCTGTTCTATATATCGTAGAACAATATTAAATTTTTGTAATAAATTCAGCTTTTGAATAGCCCGTCACCCCTTTTGTCATCATCTTCAAGAAGTCTTCTTTTGAAAAATCTGACAATCGGAAGATCTCCTCCGGTCTCATTCCAAGCTGTTTTCCGATTTCTTCAACTGTTTTGCCTTCGTCCATGAGTTCTTTAACGATTTTCTTCATAGGTTCTAGCAAATGGGTACCTCTTGCCCTATTATGGGTAACGGTACCGTAAATATTTTTCGCTTTATCTTTATGATCAACAATCACTACAAGCACTTTTCCCTCAAGACGTTCGTATAATGTCCTGCGATCATCTTCTTCCGAAGGAGGAACGTACTTCCAGTCAGGTCCTGCAACCGTCCATCTGTGGAATCCATCAATAATAGTACCGTCTGGTCTTACCACAATTGGCAGCGTCCATCCGTTTGTAAAGATAGACTGTGTGAGCAGTTCCAGATTTTGTCTCGAAACTTTGTTCGGGTTGTAATCATTTGGTTTGATCTTATTCCTATCTACCCAATGCATGGTCCTAGATGGTGCTGACAGCTTATTGTCCATGGTGTTCTCCTTTCTTCGCATCGTTGATATAACGTCCATATACTCTCTGGTACAGTGCCCGGAATGCCCTCATTTTGGGATCTCCGGATATCAGTCCTTCGTATATGTGCTTGCAATCGGCCGATGTAGCTATTGCTGATACCGCCATAAAGAAATTACGGTATCGTTCTGCCACATGCCTTTTATGCGGAGTGTCGAAAAAAACGTCCATGTGATTAAAAAGATGTATCAGCTCCTGCCGATAATCTCTCTGCTCCTGTCCCTCTTCCGCCTCTTTCCTTTTTCTGGAACTTCTGCCGAACATCTCGCTGTCCCAATACAGGGCAGCCAGATAAGCGTTCGGTTCTCTTCTGATGATCCGTTCCATAAGATCTGGATAATACTCATTCATCTTCACAAGGCTTCTTGCTGTATCAACAGAAAAGAACTGGGATACTCGCATCTGCCTTTTACTGGATCCTGACTGCCAGAGGAACAAATATATCTCCGGGATATCTACATGATTTCTCAGAAGGAAGAGCCAGACATCATTGTCCGTCCAATCATAAATGGGAAATACCTGCTTTTTTGCAGTCATTTTGTTTCCTGCTTTTGTCATAGACGCAATATTCTGAAGCCTCTGTACAGATTCCGCTGTACGGATACCGACCATTGTAATTCCTGATACGGTTGTCCTTGGCAGGAAATCCTGATAAGCATCAATCCTTGGACGTAACAGTTTATGGTTCCTTATCGCAAAGGAAGGCGGCTGTCTTACCCATACGTCTTGTTTTGCGGAATCCCAGCAGATAAATGTTTCATCATTTGACAGTTCATTGAAGCAGTTAAAATGTTTTACTTCTACGCAATACCATTCAAACTTTGCTCCCATCATCATAAAGATGCGCCGCCACTTCTTTGTCATATCCTCCATGCAAGGAAAGATTGCTTCTTCATCTATAAACTGCACTGTAAGTTGTTTCATGTCAATCTCACCTCGATTGGCCAGATTGACCATCAGCTGCGCCACGCATAAGCTGTCCTTTCCCCCACTGAAAGAAAAGAACACTGGTAGCCCGTTTCCGAACACGTTTTTTATCCGGATCTCTGCAGCTTTCACAACATCGATATTGGCTTCACAACGTTTTACAGCCATATCTTTTCACCGCAGTTCGGGCAGATAACAAACTTCCGGGTTTCTGTTATTTCCGGTTCTGTTTCAGTGGTATTTTGCCTTTCCGACGATTGGTTGTCTGAAGTGTTCGGATTTTCCGAACTGTTCTCTGAATTATTGTCAGATATTTCCGCTGCTGCCGCTTTCTGCTCTCGTTTCTCATTGGCTTCCTTTATCTTCTGGATCTCTGATTCGTCCAATGTTCCATATTCAGAGATTTTCTCAGTTACTTCGTCTGCATCCGCGACCATCTGCTGTAATATTTCTTCATCGTATCCCGGAATGTCCAGATCGCCCTGCAATTCCTCAAGAAACTCATTCAATGTATCCAGATTATCAATTCCAAGAGCATAAGTCTTATTGTCGGCTATCATAAGCTTCTTTTTATCATTTTCAGAAAGTTCCGTTTTTACATATACGGATGCCTCCTGATAACCAAGGCTCACCATAGCCTCATATAAGCCGTTCCCGATCAGAATCACATTATTTTCATCCACAACAAGGGCTCTGGTCTGTCCAAACTTCTCAAGGGAGCGTTTCAGTTCCCTGATTTGCTGTTCAGAATGAATTCTGACATTTTTCTCTGGATGTTTAAGATCATCCAGTCTCTTTTTAATAACCTTCATTTTGTCCTCCATTTCTGAAGGGCAATGGCTTCCGGCTGCAACCGGCTATTTGATAGCTTTTAAAAATTCTCTGGCTCCATCGAAATGCTGTGCCGCATTTTCAACTATGGTCTTATCAATGTCGTAAACTTCTTTCCAACCCTGCTGTTCTGTCTCCATGTACTGTCTGGCAGGCCATGGATGTGTACCGCATAAATATCCCTTCTCCCAGTCATATATGGGTGGGAGCTTCACATCATAATAGTGAATGTATGCAAGGATATCTTCGTGCCTCCACTCTGCAAGAGGGCTGTATCTGGTGATTCCGGCTGAATTAGTGTAGATATTATCTTTTCCAACATAATTGCCGTCTGCCTTTCTGCGTCCGAGCAGGAGTATTTCCAGCTGATGTTCTTTATAATATCGTGCCTGTCCCCTGTGCTGTACGATATGGAACCACTGCGCTGCCTTATTGCTTTTATCCGGAAATAACATATCCGGATGCTTTTTCAGCCATTCCATATCCTGTCCGGTATTGATAATCTCAAGGCCAGAAGGTTTATTCTGCTCTATCCATGCAATAAATGCCGGATATTCCAGATTACACCTTACAAGGACGCTCTGATCAATGTCGGCTTTCTCGCATATCTCTCCAAGTACCAGTGAGTCTTTTCCCGCACTCCATGCATAGGCTGCCTTTTTCCCCTTGCATTTCTCTTTGATGTCTTTCACTGTCTTTTTCACAAGGGAATCCAGTTCTTTCTTTGGCACCGTCTCTTCAATGTGATCAAGCGCATTCTTCCAGTCTTCATTATTTCGAACGGATTGTTTTCTACCGAGCATAGTGTCTCTCCTTTCCGGAAGCAGCCAAGGCGATAAGTCCGCTCAACAGGACTGTCAGCAAACTTCCCAGTGTTTTATATGGTCCACTATTCAAAACGCTGCCGTAGGCGAATACAGGAAGCCCTACAGCCAGTGCAGTAACCACACCTGTGATAATCCCTTTTGCATTCAGTCTTACCTCTTTCAGTGTCATGACTGTTGGAAGTAATGTTGACGCCCTCAGTGTGCCATAGAACAAAAACAGATGTGTCACTGTAATTCCCGGGATATTTGCAATCAGAATGCCAGTGATCAGAAGCACTGCCATTGCAGCTCTGGTCTTCCTGATGTCTTTTCCTCCTGCAATATCTGTCGTAAGCGAAGATACTGCGCACAGGTTGCTATCCACTGTAGACAGCAAACCGGAAACAATCATGAAAAGGAACGGCAATACTGCCCAGGACGGGAAAAAGTGGCGGATCAATTCAAAATTGATGATTCCAAGGTTCTGTGCCTGATATCCTGCACCGGCTCCCATAAATCCAAGAATTCCCATTGACAGTGGAACCACCGCAAAAAGAACTGCTCCAAGAAGAAACGCTCTTCCCAGCTTCTCTTTTTTTACTGCAAATGCCCTCTGCCAGAAGCTCTGATCTCCAAACGGCCCGGATAAAAGTCCGATCGTTGTCGGAAGCCCAAAGGCTAAGAAAATCTCTACTCCTTTTCCAGAAAAGAGTGTTGTACAGTCTCCTGATATACCACTCAGGCCCTGTATAATGCCCTGTGTTCCTGTATTTCTTACTCCGAATATTACAAATAGGCTACATGCAACAAGCATGAATACCATTTGAATAGCATCTGTAAGCATAGATGCTTTAATTCCAGAAAACAGGGAATATGAAATTGCTATGCAAGCAAGCAGAATAGTCATGGCTTTGAACGAAATTCCTGTTACTGCACTAAGGATCTGGCTTCCCGCAAGAAGCTGAACTCCTGTTGACAGAACAGACAGTCCGATCAGCTGAAACAGGTAAACCCTTTTCACTCCATCGGATTTGTATTTTTCTTTCATGTAACCAGACAGTGTCATTCCCTCCGGCATTTCCTTCCGGATTTTCTTTGCAAAGGGAATGAATACCACCAGGCAAAGGGCATTCGGAACCAGAAACCAGAACAGGCCAACCCAGCCGGTAGAATATGCTTTCTCAGTTGATACAAATAATGCCGGAGCCCAGATCCACGTTGCCGCAATACTGAGAGCCGACATCAGCCAGTTTTCAGAACGGCTTCCAACACAGAAGCGTTCCACATTTTTTTCTTTCTTTGTCAGAATCACTGTTGCCAGGATCATGATAACTGCATATACAAATAATATTGTTACTCCATTCATGCGTAATCTCCTCTAAAATATTTTAAAGGAGCATTCCCATCTTTCTATCCTTTCCTCCCTCCCAAGATTGCATTAAAAAAGCCACTGGTTTTTTCCCAGTGGCTCATGGCTTTTGATTAAAATTTTACTCGCATATCATACACCATTTTCGTTATTAAGTCAATGTTAAGTTAACAGATTCCGTTATTCTGAATGTATTAAAAAAACTTCAGTCCGTCGATTCCGAAAAACAGCGAAGATAAGCGCTCTTTCGCAATTTTGATATCTTCGTATACAGTGACCTTGCTGACCGAAAATTTTTTTGAAATTTCTGCAATCGTCATTGGCGTCTTTGATATGTAAAGAGCTTTAATAATCTTATAGCGTCTCTTATCTTTTTCCGATAATTTGCTACAATAGATACGGTATACATCAAGCATTTTGTCAATATGCTGTACCATGATAGCGGTTCTTTTGGCCGAAGTTTTGATGCTCTCCACTATGACCTTATCATCTTTCATGGTCATGATGTCTTCCAGCACCTCTGTAACCTCCCCTTCCTTGGACTTGTAGACGGCATTTTCGTAGCTCGCCTTTAAAGTTCTGTAATTTCTAAGGAGTAAATCAGTATTATGCAAACGACGATCAATCTTCTCCTTCTCGCTTTTTCTCTGCCCTACCATCATTGCATCAGACGCAACCTGTGCGCCGGCAAGGGCAGCCTGCTGAATCATTGCATCAATTTCCTCTTTTGTCAGTGCTACGAATTGTACTTTTTTCTCTGTGTCCATGCCATACCTCACAAATATTTCTTTCCTGTTTCCGGATCCTCAAATCGAATTCTGTCGCAAAGTTTAAAATTAAATCCTTTTGCCAGACGTTTCACCATCTTTACGAACATATCTGCCTCGTTGTCTCTCCGCGTCCAGTCAGATCTGAAAACCTGTGTCTGCGGTTTTGATGCAGAACAAATCGCATCATGAGCGGTCTTATCCTTACACCCACTGGCATTATAAAGTGTTCTGTCCATGCTGTCCCTCCCTCGACCTTTTTAAAAATCCACTTTTATATCCTTCCCATTGCTGATCGGTCATTTCCGGTCCCAACAAATCCCTCACAGTGTCAAGTGCCTGCTTTGTTCCACAGTCAGGACATATTTCTGTTTTCCTATCCTTTCTCGACACTGCTGGTCTGGTGCCGTACTGTTGCCCGCATTCAGGGCATATCTTTCTTATCGCCATTGTCCCCACCTTCCATATCCAAAAAATCCTCGATGTTCATTTGCCCAGGTACGCTGTAGTTTTCCCAGTCAACAGGATTCCGGTAATAATGTGCAGTAAGGCTGTTCCAACATTCCGGTCCATATCCTCTTTTGATGCTTTCCGGATCTGTCAGTTTCTTTCCGCACTTCTGGCATTTACTGTACATATGGGCTTCCTTTCTTTACTCGTCTGTATATGTTTCATACTCTAATCGAGATATTGGAATTACCTTTTCTTCCGACACATTGCACATATCCGCAATGCTCTTTTTCTGCATGCTTACATATTCTTCAAGATCGATGTTTTTTGTATCAATATCGACATTCAGCTGCATATAGCCATCATCAAAGTCATACAGCTCCGCATCTAAAATTTTATAATATGTGCTAATACTACATTTCATTGCTTTTCCTCCTGTTTTTCTTCTTCTCTTTTTCCACACATCAGCTCAATAAGCCACTTTTCCTGCTTAACCAGGTATTCGTACTTCCACTGGAGCAGAGCCTGATCCAGAGTATGATCCGACATATGCAGCTGCGTTTTCGTAACTGCTATTCTCAGTCTGATTTCGTCGATCTGCTCCTGAATTCTGTCGCAAAGAATGCCATATCTAGAAGCCTCATATTCCTTTTTCACTCTTTCGACTGATACCACACACCACAAAGTAAAAAATATTCCTACTGTAGCAGCGCCTGCGATATAAAATAATGCGCTTATCATTTATTCACCTCCTGTAATCTTATCAAGACAATCATTCCAGCCGCATTTGTAGCTTGGCATTTTCCCGCCTTTTTGAAAGTACTCTTGATCGTATTTTCCTGCTAATTTCATTTTCTCCGGCAACGGTCTCAGTGGGCACCAATCTGGTCTGCTGTGAGTATCTTTATTCATCGTTTTTGCTATCCCACATGCATATCCGTAAACTGTCAGTCCTTTCTGGAAGCAACATTCGCTACAAGATTTCGGCGTGTCAATCATTATTATCGATTTCTCCATCCTCTCCATCCTCTTCAAATTTGAATTCGATATTTTCACTGCTATCAACTCCAAGCTGTCTGCATTTCGCCATTGTAGATGTTCCTCCGGAATGACAGGTTCTGAACAAGAACAATTCCTGAACAATATGGAAGTATGACATGTTATAGCAGAATTTTTCTTCCTCGCTCAGTTCTTCCACAGCGTTTTCACCATGCACCCATCTGTACCATTCCTCAAAATATCTAACCAGTTCCTGCATAAGAGAAATACAGTAGTGTAGAATATATTTTTCTTCATGACTTTCAAGATCTTTGTCTTTGTAGTCCCATTTTGTCTCCCGTAGTATTTTCCATAATTTTTCTACTTCCGGAGATCTCCACGCAACCATACAGTATGTATGTGCATCTTCCGAGTAATGATAATGGTTCCTCTCCAGATGTTCCCTGGCCTCTTTCTCTGTAAGAAACATCGTGTTTGGGTACATAAATGGTCTGATCGAAATACCAATTATCATGGTATCATCATGTCCATTGTTGGCAAGAAATTCATTCACTTCCTGCGTTGACAAATCCTCATACTCTTCTTCTCCATCTTCCATGTACGTCAGTTTAAAATCCCATGTGTACCCTGTTTCAATTTTGCAGTTTTCTCTATCGATATTGCAGTCTGGCAAGATGTTATCATTGAGATACTTCACTGTTTCTTCCGTTGTGCTTGTAACGGTGCTTCCATCTACTTGCAGGACAAGTTCATCTGGATTTTCATTGTCAGCTACTCTCTCGCTGCCTTTAATAACCCAGAAGCGAGGATCCGCTGTTCCTGTTGTGTCCTGAGTATTCATCTCAAGCTGTAATCTCTTCAGAAATTCTATATCTTCCTGAGAAATATCTCTTTTCTCTGTTGTATCTTCATGATACTGCAATGTTTTATGGAATATTGCCATCTTCATTCTCCTCTCAATGATTGCCCCTTAATGTCAACGAACATGTTTTTTCAATGCCTTGTACGTTCTTTCATTCATGTATATTTCCCGACCCATTACAATCATTTGTCCGTTTTCAAGCAACTGATTTTCATATGTTTTAAAACCGTATCTTTTTGCCCATTTTTTGTTTATTCTCTTTTTCTTATGGGTACGCGCCTGTACCTTTTTGTCCCTTAAAACAATAATTTCATGTACATTTACATCCATTATAATCTCTCCTATTAACGCCCGCTCCGTAACATACAAAATAGTAATTCTGTCATGGAACGTTTTCTCGGGCCATATCGACATGGTAATATAACTGCCAGCTTCCACCGCCTTACCTCTGCATCTAGAGGCGTGGGTTTTTCAAATTCGTCTGTTGTTTCCGCCCAGTCCGGAATTGCAACCATTACACCAAAATATCTGGAAGATTCTGGAAATCGTTCGCGCATATGTTCGGCAAATTTCCCACTGCTTATATCCGGCAAAATGTCCTTATAGCACTCCATTGTGGTTACGATATAGTTTTTTTCTCCTAGGAAATTCAGACCATTCCCACTGTAAACATCTTCTTTACAGCTCTTTACCTCGTAACAGGTAAATGTGCCTTTTTCTATCCCGGATATAGAGCACTGATCTGCCGGGGAAAATTGCATATAATCAACTCTTTTTGCTTCTCGTCCCATTGGATCAATACTTACCTCACTGGCCCAGTGCTTCCCAGCTCCAACAAAACGTGTGCTTATAAGCAGCTGTCCAAGAAACTTTGTTGTTTCAGATCTTGTCATTTTATACCTCACATTCTTCTGCAAGTTCTGCTTTGCTACTTCAGATTTGGTTTCTTGATCTTAATCGTTTCCTTCAGCTCAGGTTTTACAGTGTTGTTTTCTGCCCACATGCGAAGTTCTTTTGCTCCTGGATTATCCTTTTCGATACCATCTGCCAAGTTGTGCAGGACCATAGAAATAATTCCGGCGTCTGCAGTTGCATACGGTGTAAGAGCTTTGATGATATTATTACTGTAATAACTCATGCCCTCACTAAGCATTTCTGCCCCTTCTTTGTTTTTTCCTTCTTGAACCATTTTTCTGGCTCTAAGGACATAACTCTGCATGCGTTTCTCCTTAATCTTCCTCATTTCTTTACCACCTTTATCTTTTTTCTCAAACGTTCAGCATGTTCATTTGTCACAATATAATTTTCGCACTGCTTGCATCTCATATCTTTATTTTTTAAATCCCCATCATAGTATCGACATTCCTCGCAAACATAGCAAAACATCTTTGCTTCTCCCGCCATTTGATCTGAACTGTACAGATTGTTCGCGCAATGGTCGCAAAGACAGCCAGCGCAAGGAAAAGCATAATCATCCCGGCTCATAAATTTCTTTCAAGCATTTTTATGCTTTTAAAATAGAAAATCCATTTGTCCGGTTCTGGCATCTGTTTCGGAAAATCCTTCCAGTATTCGTATGCTTTTGACAGCAGGCAATCAATGGCATGATTTTCTATGTCATTCTCTGTCTTTAGCCACGCACAGTGTTCTCTGCAGTAATCTTTAACTGTCTTCAACAATTCCGATTTTCCGGCAATTTCAATAAACTCTTTCATCAATGGATAGTAGTTAATATCTTCGATACTCCCAAATTGCGTTTTCTTGAAGCTTATTCCCCGGTATTGCTTGCGACCACTTTGATCTTTTCCGATAAATTCAGATCTGAAATTATTACTTGTGGGCTTAAATTCCTCGACCTTGCATACAAAGCTACATGTTTGATACATTTTTGTCTCCCTTATATGGCTGTGGCTTTTCTTTCCACGCTATGACTTTTGCATTCAGAATCCGCATTTCCAATTTCCACCTTCCGTCTACCGTATGAGCAACTTCGGTATGGCGTTCCCCATTATCGTATTCAACAGTAACGAGCACATTTCGAGAGACTTTCTCGAACATTCCTGTTTTCCATTTATTCGTTCCTTTGAACTTTGCAAACATTGAATCTCGTTCAACCGGCATCTCGTCATTAACCTGTATCCAGTCAGATTCGTCTAAGTTGTCCAAATCAGTGATAAGCAGATCCACTGCTGTAAGCAAGTTCGTATGAGAATACCATGCTCTATCCTTATTACTCAAAAGTTCCTGTTTGAATTGGTACAATCTATTTCTGATAATGCTCATTCTCTCGCCTCCGTTTCTTTTAGTTCCTCCTGCAACTTATCGTCAATGAGCGGGAGCATCATCTTAGGAGTCGCCATCATATGAATCTGTGTAGGTGCATTAACAATTTTCAAACACATGTCCAAATATATCTCTCCTGCTGTAATATCAGCCTTATAGGTATCTACCTTATCTATGTTATCCTTGTAAACCGGCAATTTTCTGCATTTTTCTGCTGCCTCATGAATCAGCTTCTTAGCCTCTTCCGGAAATTCAACTGTATTATCTTTCTTTATCTGGACCAATTGCATAATCTTAATGATTTTTTCTTCCATAACGCCATTTCCTCCTTGCCTCTGTTCTCTTCATTCTGTTTACCTGATTTTCCAATGCGTTCACCTGTTTCTGCAGGTCATCCACATCGACCAACAGGTAAAAATCCGGCTGGATCAATCTGGTCGGGCCTACATTCATATTCATCTCTTTGTGCAATTCCTTGCACTTGTTTTCTCTCTCATGCACTGCTTTATATACTTTCATCATCCACACCTCTCAAGAATTTCTCTACAAACCCGGTCATATTCCAAAAGTAATGTAAGATCTTTCGTTCGGCTCAGTGGCCGGTCTACAACTTCAACGTAAAATTCTTTCCGGATCATCTGACCGTAGCTCGCAGAATTATAAACATCCTGCTTTTTGCAGCTAATCAATTCAGCTACTTCGGATCCAGTGATGGAGTACTCCATCACTGTCCCATTCCTTTTGCATAAGTTATATAACGCCTTCGCCATATTAATCACCCGTAATAAATTTCGCTGCATCCATCATCGGAAAACTCAACTTTTTCCAGCTTCCAACCATCACGCTGGAATTCTCCTCGATATGCTTTTTCGTAATGGTTTTTTACGATTTTTTCAGCCTCTTGCATGTCTTTTGCTTTAACAATTCCGACTATAGTTTCGCATCGGAATCCATCATGCTGATAATATCTATACAAATTCATTTATTTCATTCCCTTTCAGCTGTGCGTGGCAATAAAGTTTTCCATCGCCCATCTGTTTCCAGTAGCAGCCACCTGTGCTCTGGTTCGCTCATACGGACTGAGAGGTCTTCCAGATGTTCTCCCGGTTCCTTCTGCCGGAAGAAGTCCCTTCCGGCGAAGATTTGCAAGTTCCTCTGGTGTTGCGTCTTTGATATCTTTTACTGATATAATCTCAATCATATTTAAGCCTCCCTTATCGCTACCGGAAGCACCATGGCCTTCATGTCGCTGTCCTCTGCTTCCACAATCATCGGTGTTCGTGGGCTGGTGAAGCCCAGTGCAATATTGTCACAGGTGAAGGCTTTCAATGTTTCCAGGACCAGTCTTGAATCGAATCCCAACCGTATCGATTTGCATACGGTTTCCTGGAGCGGTACCTGTTCCTGATAGTCTGCCAGCTTATCCCGGATACTGATATTCAGCACATCGTCTTCTATCTGGAACACTGCCGGCTGTTTTTCCTCTGTGCACATCTTTGCTCTGGTCATTGCTCCGATCAATGCGGTTCGTGATGCACATGTATTAATCTCGCCTTCGGTAAACATTTTCTGGTAAGCAAAGTATTTTCCTTCAATCAGTCTTGTGTAAATGGTATATTCAGCAGACTTGAATACCGCACTGTTTTTGGTGTATGTAAGTGTCACATCATCGATTACGCCCATTGAAATCAGCTTCTTGGCAGTCGTCTTCGGTACGATCAGTTTCATATCCTTTGCGCCTTCTGCTTTAACAGAATCTACTGCGACTACGTGCCCGTCCAGTGCGGCAAGGGAAACTCCGCTGTCTGTACCCTCAAAATAAATTCCGGTCATCTGTGTATTCGCACCGCCGTCAGCTGCTGCATAAATAACATGGCCTATAGCCTCCATGATCTTTTTACCATTCAATTCCACTCCATCCGCTTCCGGATCCTCTGTAATATCAAAATTGAATTCCTCCGGAGGGTAACTCTGGTATTTGTTTTTAATTGCTCCTATCTTGATCATAACTACATTCTTGTCAGTTGCGCTGATGTCGATCTCTCCATCCGGAAGATTTTTGATCAGGTCAAAGGCTTTCATTGGAATAATAAAATAACTGCCTTCTGAAGCCTCTAATTTGACCTTCATCGTGATTTCGGAGTTGGAGGCGATTAAATACCCGTTCTTTACCAAAGCGCCTCCCAGAGCCGGAAACTGGTCATTCTTCTGCACAATGCTTTTTAACTTGTCAATAACTCTGGCAATCTCATACTTCTGTACTTTCATTTTCCTTCCTTTCCCGGAGTGTGAGGCCATCAAGGTACCTCACCACTCCGTTTGAATATTTGATTCTATAGGGTTCCAGTTCCTCCCGGTTCATGTACTTATGTCCGTAGATTTTCTTCATATCCCGGAATACCACCCATGGAACCCGGTAAAACTCCTCGAATTCGAGGGATATTACTAAGAAACACATGGCTCCCATTTTCATATACCGTTCAAAACATTTTTCCTGTTCTTCTGTGACCACATCCCGGCTGATTTTATCTTTGTCCGTATGCTTTGCATCAAATAAAATCATAGTAGAATCCATGAGGGACCCTTTAAAATCCGGCTGAGCCTGTTTAGTGAAACAGCAGATGAACTGCCCTCTGTTCCTGTCCATTGCTTTCAGCACCTTGAAAGCTTCCGGAGTTTTGTCAACTGCTGCAATTCCTCTTTCTTCATAGAATCTGGATGCCGCAAGTATCATTCCCTCAAAATGTTCTCCGTTAGATCTGCTCTGCAGACCTCTTATTGAACGCTTATAAGTATCCATTTTCTTCCGCTACCTTTATGAGTTTGTTTATTGTTACTGCTCCAATTCCCGGAATCTTATTCAGCTGAAGGAATGCGATAAACTCCTTTGCTCCCTCTCCGGTTTTTGAGATACTGGCTTTTCCACAATTAAAGCCCTCGCTTCGTGCTTTTTCCACACGATCTTCCACATAATGCACAAGCTGTTCGTCTGTCTTCTTTCTCATTTCCACAGCTTTTTTATGAATAAGGTTTTCATCAGTTGTTCTTCTACAGCTTCTCTTTGCCATCTTCAATCTCCTTTTTATTTTCCAGGTCCGGCACCGGTATATTGTGACTAGTCAGCCATTTCGCAAAGCAGGAATGACACATATGGCCAAACGATGTCGCCTTGCCGCCCCTGACCGCTCTTGCTGTCAAGGTAACCATCTTGTTTTTATCTTCTGTCTTTCCGCACAACATACAGCTGCCACTGAGTTTTTTATTGACTTTCTCGCTCCTTTTACGAATCTGCAGCTCCTTCGGATAATCCCTGCGCATATTCTTCTCACCAACAATCGGAATCAGACTGTCTTTCATAAATACCGGTACTCCAGCATTGTCTGCAGTAAGAACTATCTTCTTGATCCATTCAAACTCCGGAACAACTTTATCTTTTCTTCTTCCTGTCTCAGCTCCAAGGATTACCCAGTCAATCACTCTGATTAGATTTTCATGGTTTTCCGGCTCAAGATCTTCAAGTATAGGTTCCATACTTACAAAACTTTTTCTGTAAGCAGGAAGCTTCCCAATCATCTGCATTTCCTTTTCTCTTGTGACCGTAGTTCCATACCACATGTTACTTTTAAGTTCTGGAACACCATGCTCGCAATATCGTTCCGGGTTCTTTGTGAGGAACAGGTAATTGTGCTGAGGTCTCTTTTTACACTCATTAAATACCATGTCAATCCAGCTGTCAGGCACCCACTCTCCGAATATGTCTGCCATTGCTCCAACAAATATGTTGTTACCCATCTTCAAATTATCAAGGGTGTTGAAGCGGTACTTGTGCAATGTCGGTTCAAACCCAAATGGATATATGACAGGCTTTCCATCCTCATTCATGAACGGTTCATCCAGGACAAACAGATCTCCCTCCATTCGATATTGGTCTGTCTGGAACATATTTCTTTTCATGTTTCCACAAAAACGGAGTGACATCTTGACAGCGTAGCAGTAAGAACAGTCATGCCGACAACCGGTAATTGGATTCCATGTATGATCGCACCATTCGATACCGCTCTTATTCATTGGCCAGCCTCCTTCCTGCATGTTCAAGGATTTTTTCTTCTTCCCACTTCACTTCGGAGAAGTCAATTTTCTGGCCACACTCGCTACAGTATTTCGGTTGATAGTTCGGTCCGGCATTTAATATATTCCGGCACCTCGGACAGTAACAAGGCTTATCTTCTACATATACAAAACCATATTTCTGGTAAACCCTCGTCTTTACAACTGGTTTCCTGGCTATGAATTTCATCATTCCACCTTCTCTCCATACTCGATCACGTATTCGTACTGAGCTGATTTTCTGTTTTCGCCTCCGGGAACTTCTTTTCTTACAATCTGGACTGCATATCCTGCTTTTGCCAGCATGGAAACCATCTGTAATCGATCTTCTTCGTTCCACTGAACACTTCCTTTTCGAATACTTCTAATGCTCTGTTTTGCCATATCATCCCGCCTTTCTCTGCTTCTTAGGTTCTTTCTCATACTCCACCATTTTCTCTTGGAATATATTCACAAAGGCTTTTACCTCCGGTGTCATATCGCAATTATGAGAGCCTCTGCACTGAAGCACTCTGCCTTTCCACTCCAATGTGTAAAATGGTTTGTCCGGTTCTTCTATCTTGCGAACGAAGAATATCGTCGTTTCCCCCTTGCGTACTTTTTCTGTGTATGTTCCCACGCAATGATGGAGAACTTCGCCCTCGGTTTTCAGTTCCTCTAACCTGTTTGGAAGTCTTATGAAAAGCCCCGCGATATTCAAATTCATAGCTTCAACATCTGTGGTTTCCTTTTTCAGCTTTTGTAATAGTTTATTGAATCTCTTAGCATCTTCCCTAGCCTGCTTGTCCTTAAACTTCATGTACTGCTTAGACATTTCATCGTGTACATTCACAAATTTTTTAGGAAACAGATTAAACTCGTTGGTCATGTCATAGCCCATCTCTTCAATCCATCCGATATAATCAAAGTAATCATGATCATATTTTATTTTCTTATCCGATATGTAGCGGCAGACCTTATGAAGAGTGGTGTATTTCATCATGTCAATGTAATTTGTGTAATTATTCGCTCGTCCATTGTCTGTGATGTATCTTAATGTTTTGAATTCATCCCTCTTTAAGTCTGGCTTATATCTAAGAATCTCCAAGTCCCTTATGCTGGGGTCTCCAACTTCTCGAAGCATGTTGTACTGTGTTTTCCCGATTCCAAGAGTTTCCATAATGTTTCTCTTTCCACTATTGAATACATTTCCGTTCTGTCTGTTATCATCCAAAAACTCTCTGGTCATTCTATAGAATCCAACCTTTAACAGCTGTTCTATAAATGGATATTTCCTGTATGAGTTGAAGTAATTATCTATCAACCATGGTGTGTTAAAATATCTTGGATCGTCGGCAATCTTATTGATAAAAACATCTGGAACACTATATTGCATACAGGTCCCCTTTATATCGCCCGCAAGTTCCTGGTTATACATAACCACACTTCTTGGATATATTGATTCTGACGGAGGATACCATCCTGTGTATTTATCTCTGTAATAGCACCACCTCATATCAGTGTTCTTATATCTCGCCCACATATAATCAGTAACACCGATATCTCTGTGTATTGTTCGGTATCCTTCGCTTGTGGTTATTTTCGGATTATGAAAATCCAGTCTGAAATCTTTTATATGACAAAAATATCTTGTCAGAATATTTTCTCCATCCGGCTGAACCAGTACACTCCATGCAACCGACACAAGACTTTGTCTACTCATTCCCTCGCTCTTCGCTTGGAGGAATTTATTGCAGTACGGGCACCTTACAGTTCGATTGTGCTTGACCTCATCTTTGTTGTTCCAAACAGGTATTGTCTTATGCTTCAAATGCTTATTTTCCAAGATAAAAGTGTGCTTGCAGCTTGTGCAATAGGCTTTCTTCCTGCCAGTGTTGTAAAAAATGTAATTTTCATCCTTGAATACCGTTTCTTCGACAAATGTCTGGTAATCATCTGGCAAAGCTTTGAATCGCTCCATTTCCTGATCGATAACATCTGTTTCCTTTTTATGTTTCTTTGCAAGCCGCATTGCCTTGACTTTATCCTGATAGCGTTTCAACAGTGCAAATGCAGGTCGTGCACCACATTCATCTCTGGTTTTTAGCCATTTTCTAAATGTACTCTCCGCTCTCTTTGCGTCCATATCCGTTAGGAACTCAAGCTGTTCATAGCTCCACCAATATTCAGCCCATCCGGCATCCCTGCAAACAAGATTTAGTAAAGCTCCTGTTCTCCACTTATTGCACTCAACTTCAAGAGTTATATAATCTTCTTTTTGACAGAACACACGAAACAGCAATGAAATATCTCTCTTGTTTCTTCCGCTGGTCTGATATACATTAAGTATCAATGTTTCCTCAGTACCAACTTTTTTCTTTTGTGTGGAAATCACACCTCGTTTGCCCTTGCCCGCAACAGCAATATCATGTATTGTTTCCGGATTTACTTTCGGAGTCGGTATAGCTTTCAACTCTTTCCTTTTCATCCATATCGCCTCCTACATTCCTAAAAGAGAAAATATGTCAAGCTGACCATCCATATCCTTGCTATTCTTCTTAGGCTTTGGCTTTGGAGTTTCCTTTCTATCCATAGCAGCTATTTCCGCTTCGCTGAGTTTATGATTGTCAGTAGGGCTCTTTCGAGCAACATCGTAATCAGCTCTTGCCTTATTCTCTTTTGAGGTAGTCGCTTTTTCCTTGCGTTCTTTCTCCTTTTTCTTCTTTTCAGCAGCTTCTTTAGCTTTTTTATCCTCCTCAGCCTTATCATCTTTGTGGTAATAATCCTCTGCCCATTCATATACAACCCGGTCTTCAACTGTAGTGGATCTGCCATTCGACTGCTTTCTAGCCTGTTCAACGATATAACTAAAGCACTTGTTCCAGGTCTTTCCCTCCTGCATCACATCTTCAGCAAGCCCCTGATCCTCTTCGCATCTTTTCATCAGGTAAGTAATGACCGGATCCGCAAAGTTTTTCTGAGTTGCTTTTTTCTTTTCTGCTTCCAGCTTTTCTCTAGCTTTCTGTTTTACCGGCTTTGCGTTTTCAGCTCCTGCCGCTTCGACTTCTTCCTTCGATTCATCGCCTTCCTGGCTCTCTAATTTGCCCTCTACTGCATCTTTTTCCTGCTCCTCTATTGTTTCACTGCCTGCGACCGTTTCCGCCTCTAAACGGTCAGTATCAGCTTCAAGTTCCTGTTTTAACTGTTCTGACATTTGTAATCTCCTTTCTCGAAATCAAAATAAAAAGTAATCTTCCCAGGGTTGTGTTCTTCAATCGGAGTTATCCATGAACCGCACATTTCTTTAAATATCTGAATCTGCCGTCTACAGTTCCATTCTCCCCTGAAATAAAACGGTGTGTACCAGAATTCCTGTCCCGGCTTTTCAACCGGCATCAGTGGATCTCCGCACACCGGATTGGATATCGTATTTGCAACAGCCACCCAGCCTGCGCACCCAAGAAGCGAAAGCTGTATGTAACACATCTGGGCAACTACCCTGTCTATGTCATTGGCGGTGAACAAAACCCGTGTCTGATAATTTATCTTTTTTCTGTGGAATATGTTTGCCGCTGCTACAAGAGTTGCTCCTGCTCCACACGCCGGATCATTGACAGATATCCATTCCTGTTTTTCCAATGTCTGTACATTGTCATTGATTGTTATGCTTGCCATACATTCACAGACATTGTATGGTGTAAAAAACTGCCCTTTCCAGTGGTTCCCTAGCTCAAGGCTCATGTACAGTTTTCCAAGAAAGTCCTGATCTGGATTGCGTTCCAGTGCCTCAACCACAATCGCAAAGCATTTGGCTGGCTTCTCTACCCCGCCAAGGCGTTTGATGCACTCTGCATATTCTTTCTCTCTTGCAGTGTATCTCGGTTCCGTCTTATCAACCGAATTCGCCAGTGTGCAAGCCATTGCCGCCATTAGATCGGCCCACACCTGCCATGAACTCCGGCTGTAACACAGCTCTTGAAAGACTTTTATGAATTCTTTCTCTGTTCCCTGTATTTTCTCTATCTGCTCCATGCTGTCACCTCTTGAATCCGTGTTCCCGCATTAGCATATCTATATACTCTGGTGTCGCACGTTCTGGTTCTTCTGCTATCTGGTCCCGGTGCTGTTGTTCTATTGCCGCATTTTCGTGTGTGGTAAGCTGTGCAATATATTTATTTTTCGCTTCCAGAATACTCGGAGGAAGCTTTGCATCATTCGTCTTGCGCTCGATCAGGGTTGAATATATCTTGAAGAAATGCGCTCGGACAGCATCCTGGTTCTCATCAAGGCATATCTCCCGGAAGCCAAGCCGCTTTACCGCCTCTCTGACTATTGGTGTCAGGCTTTCCAGTGCCTCTTCCTGCCTGTAATATCCATACTGGCTGATGGCCTTCTGGACTTCTCCCCAGGCTTCTCCCTGGTCTTTGAGGTGTGGAACTGTGTATTCTGCACATTTCTCCCGTATCTCAGATATCTGCGGCGGGTATGTATGAGTGGCAAACAGTTCCATCAATGCTGTTTCGCAAAGCTTATAGTCCAGGTCCCCCAGCATGCGGTACCACATTCTGATGCTGTATTGGTCTGGCATGACATTAAATGTTGGATAGGCACTTTTGATTGAAGCTCTGATAAAATCAAATTCTTGAGGTGTCACTTCAATCACCCATCCCTTCGCACCAGCCGGACGTTGCCTCCATATACTGATCCGTTGACATGTTCTTTGTAGCTGCAGGTGCTTGCGGTGTTCTGGATGCCGGCATTGAATTCTGTGAACGTTCTAACCAACCAGTGATAAATCTCTTGATTCCTCTCGGTGTCTTACGATTACGAGGGTGACTGTCAAGCCATGCCGCCATTGATCTAAACTCCTGTTCAACATCCAGTGCCGGAAACAGTTCTCTCAGTGAATTGAGATAATCAAATGTCACATCATAGTTTCCAGATCCTGTAATCAACGGAAGAGAGATGAACGTGTTCTGCTTGGAGTCTTTAAGCTCCAAGCTAATGTTTTTATTATCTTTATTATCTTTATTCTCTGTTCTCTTATCTCTATTCTCTGGTGCCCGAACGTCCGACATTTGTCTGGACATTTGTCCTTCTTTATCCTCAATAATCCTTGATTTTTCGGCATTTATAGTTGCTCTGTACTCTCTTTTCCTGTCGGCTTCATTAGAACTCCGTCCTATAAAATTCTGGATATCAAGCATATAAATTGCACCATTATCCAAAATTTCAATGAATCCCATGGATGTCAGCACTTTCATTGCTTTTTCAACAGTTCCAACTTGATGGTGTGTAATTGTTGCCACCATATCCGGCGTATAAGGGATAATTCCCCTATACATAAGCCGGCCGTCCTGTCTTAAGCTCATTAAATAGAGTTTAAGTAAGATATCACTATAGATATATCCATCCTTCATTCCTTGCAGGAGAAGCATATCTTCTGAATCGAAGAAGCCTTCTTTAAGTTTCAGGTAATAATAAGTTTTCTTATCTGCCATCTTCCCCTCCTGTTAATAGATTACTTTTGAGCCATCATCTGTTTTAATTACTGTCACAGCCTGGCCGAATCTCGCTTTCATGGCATCGTCATGAGTGATTGCCATAATCTTCACATCGGAATACCGATCACGGATCGTCTCAAGGGCATCTACATAAGCCTGTGCGCCCTCATCATCAAGGAATGGTGGTTCATCAATAAAGAGCATTCCAAGCTGTATTCCTGCCGCTGTTGCCTTGATCTCGGACAGTGCAAGGATAACGGCAAGAGAAGCTTTTACCTTCTCGCCTCCGCTCTTGGAAGCATATGGAAGAGTTGTCTTGCCATATTCGTTGATCAGAACATCCAGCGTTGCCTTGTCTCCGTCCTTTCCTTTGACGGTGCGCTCCATCACAAATTCCACTCCCATCGTTCCACCAGTCATCTGGCCGAGAATATTGTTCGTAGTATCTGTGATATGAGGAATGATGTTCCTGATGATCTGGTGTGGAACTCCATCCTGTGAAAATGCCTGCTTTAATGCTTCGTAACAGTCTGCTCTGCCGGCAGCTACAGCAATTCCATTATTCAGCATGGAGATTTCGCCTCGCATGGTATCGATATTTTCCAGACGTTCAAGGAGTACACCTTTCTGAATCTGCAATTCTCCAAGAGTTTCCTTGTTACTGCGAATCTGCCTGTCTGTTTCTTCCACCATATTGGTTGAAAATGTTTCCTTCATTTTTTCCAACATGGTATCCATACCAGTAAGCTGAGAAGAGAGAATGAATTTTCTGTCAGTAAGTTTTTCCATCTCTTTTTCCATGCCCTCAATCCTTTCAAGAACATGCTGCTTTCTTTCTTCGTAAACAGGAAGTTCTTTTTCCTGTTCTACATAAGTCTGCAGATGAGCCATCTGCTGTTTGATCTGTTCCTGTCTGTCAACTGATTTCGATAATCCATTAACTGTTTCCGTTATCTCAGAGGCCTTTAATTTGACCTGTAGCAGATTCTCCTCGCACTGCCCTATATATTTATCGTTCGATTCCTTTTCGACCTCTAAACGGGCAATTTCGAGTTTGTTCTGCTCCACAGCTTTCTTTATACGTTCATATTTGGAAAGTTCTGTTACAGATGCGGTCAGAATGGCGAGGCGTTTAGGATCGTATCCTATGTTTTGAATTTCTTCCTGTGTATCGGCTATTTTTTTGTTGCGTTCAGATGTTAGTATCTCAATTTCTTCCTCGCATTTTTTCAGATTATCCAGTTCAACCGGAAGGCTTTTGACATCTTCAACTGCTTTCGACAGGAACCTGCAGCTTGCACTCTCAATATCCGGGCAACCAGAATTCTTCATGAATTCTTCCTGCTGTCTTATCTCAGCTATCCTTTTCTGCCGATAATCACGTCGGTTTACTGCTCCTGAGATTTTCTGCGAATAGGATGAGGCAATTTCATGTAATTCGTTTTGAGCCGCAGAGAACAGGTATCTTTTTTCCTGCTGGCTCGCAATCTCTTCCCTTTCATTTGCCAGCGCATCAAGTCTTTCTTCCAAGTCCTCTGGGACATTAAAAGCAAGCTGAGAAATCTGCAAATGTATCTGCTTGTTTCTGAATTTGGTTTTGTCAATAAGTCTCTGGTAGCGGTCAATATCTTCGTTATAGCTATCCAGTGTTCTTTTTGCATTTTTATATTTAATAACGTCCTTCTCTACTTCAGAAAGCTGTAAAGATAATTCAGAATGCTGTTTTGCTTTTTCCCGTATCGTATCGGCCAGTTCCAAAAGATTATTGCACGCTGTCAGTGTCTGCTTTGAATGGTCCAGATCGTTTGCCATTGCACTGTATTCTTCTGAACATTCTTTCAAATCACTTCTGGTTTTTTCACTTTCCTTCTCGACCTCAGATATTTTTTCCTGGCGCTCGATCAGATTTCTTCTGGATTCATCCAGATTTTCAAGTTCTTCCTGCTTTTTATGAATATCTTTTTCTACTATCTCCAGTTCTTCCTCTGGATTTCCCTGGGCCTTAATGAAGTCAGTCTTGATCCGAACGGCTTCTTTTTTAGAAGCAAGCTCCTTTCTTGCATCCGCAAGCTTCTTTCTTGCATCCAGTTCCATTACTCCATAGATTCCAAGCCCGAGCAGATTTCCAAGAATTGCGATACGTTCATCTTTCTTCGCCTGCAAGAATAATCCATACTGATCCTGCATGATCAATGCGCAGCTGCGGAATGTCATGCTGTCCATACCAAGAAGCTTCTCGATTTCAGCCTGTGTGTCAATGATTCTTTCCTTGGACAGATTCATCCAGTCAGCACTTTCTTCCTGATACTGCGACAAGTTCAGTGTTGGCTTTCCGGATTTTGTTCTGGTGCGGACTACCCGGAATCGTTTCTCTCCGATGTCGAAAATAAATTCTATAGAGCCGCTTCTTGCATCCTCTGTACCTCGGATCCACGCCTTGCAGTCTCCCTCTCGGGTTTCTTCGAACAGGCAATCCACAATAGCATCCATGAAAAGGCTGCTCTTTCCTGCACCGTTTACTCCATTGATCGTACAGAACGAAACGTCTGAGAAATCAAAGCTCTCTTCCTTGTAATTTCTGTAGTTTCTGACTGAAATAGATACCGGTTTAAACACGCCATGGATTTCTGCAGTGGTGCTCTGTTTCATTGCTTCTGCTATGATCGGCTCAGCAAGCTCCACGATTTTATCTGGATTCTTAAATGTCTTTTCCTCCAACCATTTTTTCAGATTCAGTCGTGGGTCACTTTCCTCCGAGAGAAGTCCGCGGTTCGTGATGTCAATAGTGCTTTCTGCTTCAATATCTGCCACATAGAATGCACCAAGCTCGTACAGGTTCTTTTGCAGTAATGGAATATTGAGTGCCTTTTTCTGCTCAGATGTGCAGGAATACCGCACCCGGACTATCTTATCCGTCACCTCTTCTGGAATGCCTGTTCTGTGGAGATACATGACACCTTCGCGGATATAATTGCCAACTTCGTCGGAATCCCAGGTGATAGTGTGGAACTGTCTGTATGGAGTAGTGTATCTATGTCCTTTTGCCAGAGTGCCTTTCTCATTAAATTCATGAATCCAGAATCCACGATCCTGCCCTTCGTCATTGAAATTCATGGCGTTGATCGCTCCGGAGTAAAATACGTTATGCAGGCCATCAAGCATCTGCGGTCGGTGAATATGCCCAAGAAGAACAGCTTCGTATTTTGCGGCAAGCAGTGTTTCTCTCGGTATTATCGGCTCAAAGTTCGTAAAGAAAGAGGTCTGCCCTGATTCCATGTTGCAACCAGGAACCGTATAATGCGCCATGAGAATCGGTGTCTTTTCACACTCTGCTCTCAGTGCAAAAACCATATCTGAAATATATTTCGTCCATGCCAGATTTTCTTCATCTGCAGATAAACCAGGGAATTTTGCTCTGAACTCCTGTTTGTCAAATCCAGGTATGCAAGCAATGTCTGCATATTTCGTTTTGATAACAAACGGTTCCGTCACAACACATACGTTATTGACGTTCAGCAGCATTCTTTTCAGTACTCGGAACTGTCCGCTTCCATCATGGTTCGGTGTTCCTCTCATTACGATCACATATCCTGCAAAATGTGCCAATGATGAGATGATATTGGTCGCATGAATCATTTCATCCGAATATCGTACCGGACCGATCTGCTCCTGGTGGAAGATATCACCGGAAATGCAAACAATGTCCGGTCGTTCTTTAATAGCTACATCAACCATATACTCAAGACATTTCACTGTATCCTGCGAACGGAGATTCACTCCGTCCACAACAGGTCCTTTGAACTGGCCAATATGCCAGTCAGCAGTATGTAATATTTTCATCTGCGTCCGCCTCCTCTCTGGCATTTAATACAAAGTGGTTCTCCAAATTTGTCGATGGAGTATGCATAAACATTTTCATTTATGACTGTTCCACATCTGGAACACTGGAAATCCATTGATCGGTCTGGTTCGGGTTCTGATTCTGGCTCCGGCTCAGGAACAACGTCCGGCTCCTGCATCGGTGGATAATCATCTTCAGTTTCTGTATCCGAAGCGTACGCCGGATTGTCCAGATCGGCAGGATCAAATGTATTGCTCTCCGTATCGAAATCAACTCTTTTGATGCCGATCTGCGGCGTTCCGAACATATTGTTTACAGAATTCATTCCCTGCGTCAGCATTGCCTGTCTGACCTGCGGATCCGAGAAATCAGGTGAAAAGATAACGGTTGGAATAGCGAAATTTTTCAGCAGTTCCGCCTTTGTGTATGTACCTTTTACGCCAAGCAGAGCTCTTATAACGCGAAGCTTCGCACCAGTCATAGCCTTTTCAGCCCAGGTCTTTTTCAGCAGCGCCATGTTTACCATAACGGAGCGTTCAATGTATCTGTCTCTATCTTCTTTCGCAACCACAAAGGCCTGACATTTCTTCCCCCATTTATTCTTGGATTCCACCCATTGACCAGCAAAGATTTCCGCAGCTGCCTGTGCCTGTTTTGCATCAGTAATGCCTTTTGCAGCTTTGTCCGCAAACTCAATGCGATACTTTTCTTCTTCATCTTCCAGACAGATTACCTTCTGGTCAGTTTCTGTTCTGGCTGTTCCGTCAGCCTTACGCATAGCTCCCTGAGCCTGTGCCCGGTATGTAACCCGGTCGATACGCTCACCATATGTTTCCTTTGGATTGAACTGGATACCGGCCGCCATAGCCATTTTGTTGAGCAATGGCTTAGATAAAGAAAACACATCTTCCCAGATATCCTTTCCTCTCTCATCCTGCTTCCCAGTATTAACTGAGCCAACCTTGAAAATGTCTCCGCTGTTTTCGCCCAGATCAACCGGAACCTCTTCTACATGGAATTTGTAGAATGGATTAAGTTGCACATCCGTTGCTGTCGGCACCAGCAGGTTATAATTTTTGTATGCCGTTATAACTTCCGGCAAGCTTCCTAAAACCTCTTTCATCTACTTGATAACCTCCTATTTTTGTGATAAAATGACGTTGACTTAAAAACAATGGGTCTCAAACCTGTTTTTTAAAGTTCTGACTGGTCTTGGATAGGATCGTGGGTGCCGTCTACACTCCGCTTTCCCCTTATTATCCAAGGCCTTTTTAATATTCATCACCTCCTATGAGCCAACTAAGGAACCAGAAGATGCCAAGTCCGATCATTCCGACCAGAAATACTTCTGAACCAATTTCGTGGCTTCCTCTTTCGATATAAAGTCTCTGGGACAGTGCATTATAAAGCACTGTACTCACCAGAACGGGAATTACATATTTCATGACTTTTGCGGCAAAAATAATTCGTTTTTTCATTTTTGCTTTCTTTTTGGCACGATAGTATTTCTCATACTCTGCCTTATTGAATTCTCGCACCAGGGACAGATATACCCTTGTTTTGGAATCCTCTGTGATATACTTATATTCCATGTCTTTGCACATATCTGGCACTTTGCATACATTCATTTCCTTGCCTCCTTGTCAATGAGAATCAATTCCTTTGCGATAACACTCTGCAATGCCATTCTGTCCATTTCGTGCCAGCTGATAGGCACTGGACTGTTATCCATTGCATTCAGGATCCTCTCTGCGGCTTGATGATATTTTTCAAGATCTTTTGGTGTTAACATCTTTCCCTCCTATACTGCCAGTCGAAGCTGGCCATTTTTTTCTTCTTTCATCATCTTTTCAACAAATGCAGTTGCTTTTTCTTTTCTTTCCATTTCGATCAGGCATTCTTCATGGCAACTGCACTGTTCTCCTGGATCCAGATACGCTCCGCAATCCGGACAGATTCTATAAAAAGCCATCGTATCCACTCCTTTCATTCAATCATGTATAATTTATTAAATGCCTTTTTGGGGATTTTCCCTGACGGATATCCCTTGGCAAGCTGTCCATCAGCTATCAGGTCCGATCTAAGGGAACGTATCATGCGATATGCCGTATCCCTGCTCACACCCATCATTTCTCTGACCTCAGCGGCTGTATAGTAAGAACGTTCCGCAGATGTAAGCTTTTTAATTACACCGTTTGCATTTTCCATACCAAGCACCTCATTCCAGATTTCTCTCAATCCAATTTTTCAGATTCTGAGTGATCTCATTTACTTCGTCTAATGTCTGAATGATTTTTTTCAGTTCCGGTTTTTCCTCTTCTGAGATAATTCCGTCTGCCGTAATATCAAGCAGCGATTCCTTTGCCTCGTTTATCTTCTTAAAAGAAGAAAGCATTCTCAGGCTGATTCTATCCAGTCCAGCATTCTCGATCTTCGGCATGTTCTTTCCGAGCGGGCACATCTCCCGGCAATAATTTCCTTTCAATTCCGGTGCCTTATAGCAATCAGCCATCAGAAGAACTTCTTCCTGATATGGTATTGTGCTCCCAAGTTCGATTCTGGCCAGCCTTGTACGGTCAATTCCTATTTCTTCCGCAGCACCTTCTCTGCTGCTCAGACGTTCATTTGACTTTGCCGCCTCATATCGTGCCTGGCAAAACATATTAGCCGCTGCTTTCGTAGCAAATTTCGACATTTTTCTCTCCTTCTATAAGCTGTATAATCAAGTTATGGTAATTAAATTGTGTACTCTGTATCGATATCCAGAGCCTTGCTGATTTTTTCAGCAAGTGCAGGTGCATACATTCTTCCATTTATGGTGGTTGTCACGTAGTTCCTGCACATCCCAACTTCACCGCATAATTCCGTGACAGACATATCTCTGTCGATTAAGGTTTTCTTTACTTCTTTGCACCATGGCGACAGTTTTCGCTTCAAAATATCACCTCCGTTTTCAACAAATGTTTATTACATTTGTTGTTTACATTTGTTTGCGATTGCATTAAAATAATCAGAAAGGAGTTATCATGGATAATTGGATTGATAATCTCAGAAGAATTGGGCTTAAACGTTATGGTGACGAAAACCGCCGGATTCTTTCTGAATTATTAAGAAACGGTATTCCTGCCGGAAACACTGTTATGTCGGAAGCATCTGCTGAGGCTCTTATCATTGCTGTGGCGGCCATGATTGAAGAAAACAACAAAGCATTGCTCTCCGATTTATCATCGATGTAACTCTCTCTTTTTTTGTTTTGCATTAAACATTTGTTTATTACATTTTTAATATTAATCCCAATTTGTGAATTTGTCAACTATGTTTTTCACATTTTGGGATTTTGGAGAATTGTATGATCACTCAGCGTATTTTATCACTGCTTGAAGAAAAGTCTTTGACAGCCACTGATTTATGTCGGGCTATCGGAATAAACACAAGCACTATGACCAACTGGAAGAACCGAGGAACTGATCCGCCCGCAAAAATGATAATCCCAATTTGTGAATTTTTAGGTGTGTCTAGCGACTATTTACTTACGGGCAAAGAAAGAAACTCAAAGCAGAACATTCTCTCTGAGGACTCCGAATGGTTAGCATTGATTCACCAACTTCCGCATGATGCGCAGTTGGAATTTCGAGGTGAATTGAAGGGGTACATAAAATGTTTAAAACGGCAGGAAGAAGATGCTGCCGAACCTCTTAAGAAAGCAAAATAATAAGCTTCGAGTGGTACCGGAGCAAAAGGAGGAAATGACTGTGGAGGATTATTCTGATCCTTATTATCTTCCGTATAGCGTTGTTGGAAATAATTTTGAAATTCAGTACATTCCCAAAGCCATTGATGACTACATTGAACTTTCTCAGAAAATATGCTCCGAAAAAGATCCTGATAAGAAATTATCTTATTGCTACCAACAGTTAAAACTTCTCCCATTTTGGGTAAAAGACGAACTTTCTATCGGTGATTTTATTCCGCCAGTTGTTCCATGTCGTGACTGGGGACCGAAACTTCATATGTACAAAGGCGAATGGGGTGAAGCTCGTGATTTTGTATTGCAATGCAACAAGGCGAATGCATATTATCCTAACCATGGTGAAGACGAGCTGAAAGAAATTGAAGATTTTCAATATGTCGCAGAAGTGGCTCTCTCTTATATCCGCATGCATCCAGGAGTTTTGCAAAAAGACCTTTACGCAATTTTAAGCAACCAACTATCAGATGTTAATATTTTAAAAAGATTCACACGTTGGTCTATGCAGATTAAGAAAGAACCATATAAAAAGACTAATAAATTATTTGTATTAGATTAATGCTTTAGTAAGAAATGGGAGGAAAATTATGAAACGGAAAAAATTTCTGCTTTCCGGGATTACAATTTCTATATTTGTTTGTATGGTTTCTGTGAATACCGCATATGCAGATTGTAAAATTTTATCTCAAGATGAATTAGAAACTATTAGCCTTGATGATTTAAAGAAAAATTACCAACTTCTGGCAAATGAGTATTCCGCTCTTTTGAATGCATCTTCTAATTCAGTAGACAATAGCTATGATATTGATCAATTTGCTCCAGGTACACCTATAAAAGATGTCTATAGCAAATTAGGAGAACCGCGTGACATAGAAGATATGGATTATTTCAAGTCATACACTTTTGAATATACTAACAGTGATATTCCATGCTACGGATTAGGAAATTTGTTATTTACATTTTTCACAGACGAAAACGACAACATTGAAAACTATACTTTTTCAGGTTCTTGCGATTTGGATAAAGGCACCCAAATCAATAACGACATTGTAAATGATTTTTCAGAAAAGTATGGTGATGGCACTCTTACCAAAAATAAGTTTGGTACATCTCAAGTCGAATGGAATTTACCATCTTCATGTAGCTATGATTCAGTATCTATGTCCAAAGACTCATACAAAAAGACTTCTATCACATTTGCTTTCAAATAGGAGAATGTTTTTATGACAATTGGTGAACGAATAAAAGAATTGCGGGCTGAGGCTGATCTGCGACAATCCGAGTTTGGAAAAGCAATAGGTTTTTCTGCTCAAGTAGTATCGAATGTCGAAAGAGGCTACTCTTTCCCATCAACAGAATTTGTTAATCGCAGTGCTGCATGCTTCGGTGTGCCAGCAGATTACATTCTTGGCCGGACTACTTCAAGATATGCTGTCGCGGATCCGAAAGAAGTTTCCGCAGTGCAGACAAGAATAAAAGCCCGTTTGGCTCAGTTGCAGATGAGCCTTCCGGACCTGATCAAAAAATCAACACTGACAGAGGAAACCTGCTGTGACATTCTGGCCGGAAAGACTGTTCCTGGAATAGATGCCACTGCAAGCCTGTCAAAAGCCCTCGACACCTCTATGGATTACCTTGTGGGTAATTCTGAATACAGCTGTGCCATTGCTTCAGAAGACGAACAGGATATCATCCTGCGGTACCGTCAGTTATCCAAGAAGGGAAAACGTATCTTTTTGGGAATGATGGAGAAGATGGAAGAAGAAAAAACAGAATAGTATATTTAACTGGGGAACCGTTGGGGTGTTATGTCAGCCGCCGGACACTTTGGTGAAAGGAGGCTGGTGCTGATGGTTACATATGGTGATTTATTTACTTTTGTAATTATGCTTTGTGCAGTTGTAACTCTTGTTATCAATTTAATGCATAAAAAATAGCGCCCCTGCTCTGGTAAAGTAAGGCGCTATTTTTTAGTTACTACTCTATCCGGCGGTCAGGTGTGCACTGACCAACGGTTCTCTTGTTAAGTACATTATATCTATATTCAACATTTTTGTCAAACATTTGTTGATTACATTTGTTTAGTAATGGAGGATTCAGATGCCGGCTTATAAGTATTTTACCAAAGATGGAAAGACAAAATGGTACGCCAACTTCTACTATGATGATTGGCTTGGCAAGCGTCAGCACAAATGCAAAAGGGGGTTTTCTACCAAAAAAGAGGCTATAGAATGGGAACGTGACTTTCTGGCACAGGGAGCCAAGGATCCAGATATCCTGTTTTCTGCTCTGATCAAGAATTATATGTCAGACTGCAGCTCCCGGCTGAAACTGACCACTTTGGAAAACAAGCAGTATCTGATAGACATGAAGCTGCTGCCATTCTTTAAAGATATGAAGATCGGTGACATTACTCCGATCGTGATCCATCGGTGGCAAGATGCCATGATTAATTACAGGGACGATAAGGGAAATCCTTATTCTCAGACGTATCTGAAGACCATCAATAACCAGATGTCTGCTATCATGAATTATGCTGTCAAATACTATAAGCTCCGGAGCAATCCATGCCTTGCAGCTGGTGCGATCGGGAAAAGCAGTGCAGATGAAATGAACATCTGGACCAGAGAGCAATTTGACTACTTCCTTACCTTTGAAAAGAAAAGTGCGTACCGGATGGCGTTCAGCCTCATGTTCTATGGAGGACTCCGATCTGCAGAAGTTCTGGCTATTACTCCGGCGGATATCCTGCCGGACTGCTCCATATCAATTAACAAGAACTTTGTGGTTATAAAAGGCGAGCAATACTTCCAGACACCCAAAACCGAAAAGAGCAAACGTGTCGTGAACATTCCGCAATCTCTGTATAAAGAGCTTCAGGATTATGTTGCCAGCATGGCTATAGAACCAGATGAGCGTATCTTCTATTTTCAGAAATCCGGTATGCGGTCAGAATTTAAACGTGCAACTGCCAGATCTGGTCTTCCGGAAATCAGGATCCATGATCTTCGCCATTCCCACGCAAGTATGCTGATTGACATGAAGTTTTCTATCAAAGAGATTTCGGACCGGCTTGGACATGAATCACCGGAAACAACCTGGAAAGTTTATGCTCATTTGTATCCAGGAAAAGACAGGAAGCTTGCTGACGCTCTCAATGAAGTAAGAGCCACAAATGATAATGCAGAAGATAAAAACGTATGAAACGTACAGTATCATATAATAACAAAAAATCCCCAAAAATAAGACACTTTCTCCCCATTAACATCACCGTAGCATCACGGGCAAAAATAAAATCCCGGAAACCCTTGTAAATAAAGGATTTCTGGGATTTTGCTCATTATTCAAACTCAATCGTTCCCGGTGGCTTACTGGTCAGATCGTAGAATACGCGGTTAACTCCCTTAACTTCGTTAATAACACGATTCATAACCCTGTTCAGTACCTCATACGGAATCTCAGCGGACTCTGCGGTCATGAAGTCGATGGTCTTGACTGCGCGGAGTGCAACTGCATAATCGTAGGTTCTGAAGTCGCCCATGACACCTACGCTTCGCATGTTGGTGAGGGCTGCAAAGTACTGGTTTGGCATCCAGGATGGGTCTTCTCCGTGTTCTTTCTTGTAGTCGGCGGCTGCTTTGTCGACTTCTTCACGGTAGATGTAGTCTGCGTCCTGAACGATGCGTACTTTCTCTTCGGTTACTTCTCCGATGATACGGATTCCAAGACCCGGGCCCGGGAATGGCTGACGGAATACCAGTCTTTCCGGAATTCCAAGCTCCAGTCCGGCTTTGCGGACTTCGTCTTTGAAGAGGTCACGGAGCGGTTCGATGATTTCTTTGAAATCTACGAAATCCGGAAGACCGCCTACGTTGTGGTGAGATTTGATCACTGCGGATTCTCCGCCAAGACCGCTCTCTACAACGTCAGGATAGATGGTTCCCTGTGCAAGGAAATCCACTGCTCCGATCTTCTTTGCTTCTTCTTCGAAAATACGGATGAACTCTTCACCGATGATCTTACGTTTTGCTTCAGGCTCTGTAACGCCTGCAAGTTTGTCGTAATATCTCTGCTGTGCATTGACACGGATAAAGTTCAGATCGAACTGGCCGTTTGGTCCGAATACGCCCTCTACTTCATCGCCTTCGTCTTTACGAAGAAGGCCATGGTCTACAAATACGCAGGTAAGTTGCTTACCGATCGCTCTGGAAAGAAGTCCTGCTGCAACAGAAGAGTCAACTCCACCGGACAGTGCGAGGAGCACTTTGCCGTCGCCGACTTTTTCGCGGATCTCTTTGATGGTGTTTTCAACGAAAGCATCCATCTTCCAGTCTCCGGCACATCCACAGACACCAAGTACGAAGTTGGACAGCATGGTCTTGCCTTCTACGGTGTGAAGTACTTCCGGATGATACTGGATCGCATACAGTTTCTGATCTGCATTCTCAGCAACAGCCACCGGACAGTCTGCTGTATGTGCAGCGATCTCAAATCCCGGTGCCGGTTTGGAAATGTAGTCTGTATGGCTCATCCATACGATTGTTTTATTGGATACATTTTCGAAAATTTTGGAATCTGTCTTATCAACAAGAAGTTCTGTCTTACCATATTCGCTGACATCGGCTTTTTCAACTTTGCCGCCAAGGACATGCATCATAAGCTGTGCTCCATAGCAAAGTCCCAGTACCGGAACGCCGAGTTCAAACAGTTCTTTCTGGTAAGTCGGTGAATCTGCTTCGTAGCAGCTGTTCGGACCGCCGGTAAGGATAATTCCTTTAGGATTCATCGCTTTGATCTTCTCAAGATCGGTCTTGTAAGAATAGATTTCGCAGTATACGTTACATTCTCTGACACGTCGCGCAACCAGCTGATTGTACTGACCGCCAAAATCAATGACAATAACTAATTCTTTTTTCAAGGCTTGCCTCCTGTTTCCTGTATAATCTCTCTTTTGAATCTGATTCTCATTATAAATGAGTAAATCTACTTTTACAACGGCTAATTGCTCGCTGGAATGAATTTTTTTATTTTTCTAAAAGAAAATTTATTTCTTCTTTAGAAAAGCATCACTCTTTCTTCAATCTCTCATCACAAATTTATCACAGATTCACAGTATAGTAATAAGCAAATAAAGCGAATGCTTTTTTACATATATTTTTCTTTTTCATACTCGCCGGGCACAGACGCCCGGCCCTCCTTCTTTTTGGAGCTTTTTTGCATTCTCTCTGTTCTCTTATTTCCAGAGATAATTTTTTCCTTCCTGATATAAGGTATTCATTGCCAGACGAACACCCACTTTCTCTGTCATAGGATCTTCAATTCCGATGGAAAGACGATATCCCTTTTTCAGAAGGCTGTTCAGTTTCTCTGTCTTCAGTGTGGTTGAGGTTGATATTTCTTCTTCCGGAAGCACAGACGACATTTTTATTTCGATATTTTTCTTTTCGACAAGTTTTCCCTTCTCATCTTCAATATAAATATATGCCGGCCAGTCTTTATATAGTGGTGCCACTCCTGAATTTTCCCAGATAAGCTTCAGACTGCTGCTGTTTCGGGTGCTTTTTAGTTCTGACTTTGAAATCCACAGACGATACCCCATGTTTTTGAGGACTTCTTTGTATCCTTCTGCATAATCCTCATCCGGGATCTTCGGACCCAGAAAGGTTGTATGTGCTTCACGGATCATTTCCACAGTCTCTGACAGATCTGTGTCCATCATCTCCTCCATCGAGAAAGAACTTGTAAATTCTCCGCCGGATGGTGCGGTTTTCCAGAAATCCTTCATGGACACCATTGCATTTTTTTCACCTGTCTGATCATACTCACCGCCATTGCTAATCCAGTCAAGCCAGCTCTGGGTTCCCTGTGGATGTCCGGTCATATCATTATATAACCCAAATCCATGTTTTTTTGCAGCAGCAAATGGTCTCCGCATGAGAATCATGGCATCCGGAAAGGCCTCCATCCATGGGAGAATATATTGTTCTCTTACCTCTTCTCCCGGAATCCTCTGAATTCCCTCGCTGTAGTTTACATGCCACTCTCCCCAGTGTCCAAGGCTTCCAAGCTCAATATAACTGATCAGCCCATCCTGCCCCAGGTGCTCTCCAAGTGCCTTTACTGCCTGCTCATGACAGGAAATGATCGTCGGATTGTTATAATCTGGAGCAAAGCCTTTCCCATATCCTCCGGCATACCATTGACCGGCTTTTCCACTTTTTTCGTACAGCCATTCCGGTATGTCCATATGCTCTTCCTGTCCCGGAATATCACAGACGAATCTCAATACCAGATGCTTCCCCTCGCTTTTCCATCGTGCGAGCTGATTTTTTTTCTCGATGGCCTCCCAGTCATAAACACCCTCCTCCGGTTCCAGTTCTGCCCAGGTAATGTCCATATACAAAAGAGAAATGTCTTCCGAAACTTTATCATACCAGGCATTTCTCGCATATCCCATAAGCGGATTCCCGAAAGCCACCTGGCTTTCCTTATATTCTTTTACTGTCTTTTGTCTGCTAAGCCAGAACATTTCCACTCCTGCTGCCAATACCACTGTCAGAATCACGCTCAGACACAGTATTGCTCTTTTTTTAATCATCCTGTTCTCCATTATACTTATTATACGTCTCCCAGCGGCTTCAAAGATCCTGCCTTCGGATATCTGTATCCATCTCAGTTTATAATATTTTACCCTGAGCAGATGCTTATTGCAAGAACAACGTTACTGTTCACGGTAACAGAACAACACAGCTTTCCCTCTTTTTTGAAGTTATTTTCTTGTATGAGATTTTGCCGGATGTTATAATTCTTTCTGTATAAAACTGTACTTTTCAGAAAGGATTTTTTTATGTTCAAATGTCAAGAAGGCTATACCCTTCGTAAAATAAAAGGTGTCAGTTACATTCTTCCTTTCGGACAGCAGATTGCCGACCAGCGTAAAGGAACCATCCTGAACGAAACCAGCGCTTTTCTGTGGAATGTGATCCAGCATAATGAAGGTGCTGACCTGGAAATGCTGACCGAAATGCTTGCACGCAGATATGGACTTGCGGAGGAGGATTTTCCCATGCTTCGCGAGGACATTCTTGATTTTCTGCGGCAGCTACAGTCCATGGGAATGCTGACCGAAACTCTTCGTCTTCAGTCGGAAGAAGCCTCCTTATGCATCCTGATCGCAGGGCTTCGCCTTCACTTCCATGGCGCTTCGCAGCTTTTCTCCGGATACTTCGATAAGTTCCGCGAAATGAATCCTGTGAAAGATGCAGACCAGGAAATTGAGTTTTTTACAACTCCGCCAGCCAGCAAATCTTATGGAAAAGTCCTCCTTCGCAATTCAGATATGACAATTTTAGAAAACCCTGACCGCTATGTGATTCTTTTCCCGCAGATGTCAAACATTCATCAGGTACATATGAGTCTGGACGGAAGTTACGTGAGATTCTACTGTACTCCGGAAACCTCTGAATCAGCACAGGAAAATATTTTTCATGCGATCCGGCTCTTTTTCCTGTTTGCTGCACAAAAGCACGGGAAATTTGCCATTCATTCTGCATCGATTCTTTATAAAGAAAAAGCATGGCTGTTCTCCGGACATTCCGGTATGGGTAAATCAACACACACCCAAATGTGGCATGATCTTCTGCAGACTCCATATCTGAACGGTGATCTCAATCTCCTTGGCATGGAAAACAGCAAAATTATCGTCTATGGGATTCCATGGTGCGGAACTTCCGGGATTTATACGACCACTGATCATGAGCTTGGCGGTATCGTCCTTCTCGGACGCGATCCGGAGAAAGATTTTCTTCAGGAGCTGTCTCCTTCAGAAAAAGTCATCCGGATTATGCAGCGCATGATCTCCCCTTCCTGGAAAGAACGCTTCTTCTCCATGAACCTTGACTTTGCGGAAAAAATTGCCGGACAGGTGCCGATTCTGCATCTGCTCTGCACCAGAAATCCATCTGCTGTTTATACAGTTCAGAGGGAAATAGATACTCTGGAGGAACCACAATGAGAGAGAAACTCCAGCTTATCATGAAACATCTCAGACAGGGAAGCCTCCAGAAAGTGTGGAAACAAACCATATGGATCTACCAGTATGGCAGACGTTACTGGAAATCTATGATTCTCTATACACTGCTGGGTGTTATGGGATCCTGTGTTTCACTTGCTTCCAGCCTGATCTCCAAAGATCTTGTCGATATCATCACAGGTCATCAGACCGGACGTCTGCTGTCTACTTTTGCAGCAATGATCGGCTTTGCGATTGCAAATCTTCTGGTCTCACAGGCATCCGGTTATGCTTCGACCTTTATCAGTCTTAAGGTTGACTCCGAGATCAAGAACGATATTTTTGCAAAAATGCTCGTCACGGACTGGGAATCTCTGACGGAATATCACACCGGTGACCTTGTTACCCGCTGGAGCTCGGATGCTTCCAATATCTCCAGCGGTATTCTGAACTGGGTACCAAACCTGATCATCTATACCTTCCGGTTCATCAGTGCTCTTGCGGTTGTTCTGTATTACGATCCGACCTTTGCCCTGTTTGCACTTCTCGGTATCCCGTTCAGTGCCCTGATGTCGCGTCCGCTGCTGCGCAGAATGCGGAACAACAACCAGAAAAGTGCTGCCATGAATGCCAAAATGTATGGTTTCAATCAGGAGGCTTTCTCCAATATCCAGACGATCAAGGCATTTGATCTGATCCATTTTTATACGGACCGGCTCAAAACGCTCCAGAAGGACTATATCAGCATGCGTCTGGAATTCCAGCGAATGTCGATCCTGACCTCTGTCCTGATGTCGATCGTTGGTTTTATCGTATCCTACAGCTGTTACGGATGGGGAATTTACCGTGTATGGAGCAATGCGATCAGTTACGGAACCATGACCATGTTTTTGTCTCTTTCCGGAACACTGACAAGCTCCGTAAACTCCCTCACGAGCCTGATTCCTTCCGCGATTTCTCTCACGATCTCTGCCGGACGTCTGATGGATATCGTGGAAATGCCGCAGGAAGATTACAGCCAGGATCATGCAGTAAAACTCTTTGAAAAGCAGCACAAAACCAGCGGTATCGGTCTCACAATGAAGGATCTGAGCTATACCTATCACAGTGGAACGGAAGTTTTTGCCCATGCTTCTATGGAAGCTTATCCACATGAGATCATCGCCCTGGTCGGACCTTCCGGTGAAGGAAAAACAACTATGCTCCGGCTGATCCTGTCACTTCTTCGGGCACAGAGCGGAGAATTTCAGATTTGTGCCGGAAGTGATCATAATCAAAAACTGAATATGTCACCTTCGACCAGAAAGCTTTTTTCCTATGTTCCGCAGGGAAATACCATGTTTTCGGGAACCATCGCAGAAAATATGCGAAACGTAAAGCCGGATACCACAGATGAGGAAATCATAGAGGCTCTCAAACTCTCCTGTGCATGGGATTTCGTGGAAAAACTTCCCAATGGTATTCAGAGCATTGTAAAAGAGCGGGGCGGTGGTTTTTCTGAGGGACAGGCACAGAGACTTTCTATTGCAAGGGCACTTCTCCGCAAGTCTCCGATCCTTCTCCTGGATGAGGCAACTTCGGCACTTGATGTTGCCACCGAAAGAAAGGTTCTCAAAAATATCATGCAGGATACCTATCCAAGGACCTGTATTGTGACAACCCATCGTCCTACGGTATTAAATATCTGTACGAGAGTTTATGCGATACGCGATAAGAGATGTGAGGTACTGAATGAAGTGGAAATTGAGAAAATGGTGAAAGAATTTTAAAAAAGGCACAGGACCCGCGGGTTCTGTGCCTGAGCTATCCTGTTCCTGCAGAACAGCTTATAAGTTTAATTTCCTGTTAATTTACAGAATATGTATATCCTGTCATATTAAGATCATCGATACTTGTTCCATGGTTCAGGTGAATTCCGATTGTCAGCGGATTAGTTACTGTACTTGCAAATGTAAGAGTAGCAGTCTTTCCTGACCAGGATGTCTGTACAGATGCACCATCTGTTTCAACCTGATCCACAGTATCATTAAAAGTAATGTTCAGAGTAATCGTTCCGTTAATGTCAGACCAGTTTGCCTGTGCAAGACCTTTACCACCGTTCGTGCCCCATCTGTCCCATACACCTATATAGGTAACATTCAATGTTCCCTGTGCTGCCCCACTTGCGGCATAAACTCCCTCTGCCATTCCGGCATCTACAGTTACAACCGGCTTTTTGTATGTGTTCATCATCTTTATTTCCTCTCTTTCGTCGGTTCATATTTCATTGTTTTTCAGTGTCATTTTTCCTTATATATTATACAGAATTCCTTCAAAAGTCAACCCACAAACCCTTTATTTAAGCCATTTTTCGTCATTTTCTTGTTTTTTTTTCTTTAGCATACTATAATGTATTTGCTAATGTAAGATCACACTGAAAATGAGGATTTTTTTATGAAAAAGAACACAGGAGATTTCAAAACAGATCTCGAACAGCTTCTCCAGAAAGGAAATATTATCCGTCTCAAACCACAGGGGTTCAGTATGTATCCCCTCTTCATTCCCGGAAGAGATGAGGCTCTGATCCAGCAGGTTCCTGTCACCTCACTTAAGAGAAATGATGTGGCTCTCTACCGCCGCGATCAGGGAATTCTGGTTCTGCACCGTATCGTTCGTGTTACTGCCGACGGCTATTATATGACCGGAGATAACCAGTATGAGATTGAAGGACCACTTCGCCCGGATCAGTTCAGGGGCAAACTCATTGCTTTCGTCCGCAATGGAAAAGAAATCTCTGTCAGGAATCCTGTATACCGCTTTCTCTCTGCTCTCTGGCTTCTGATGCTGCCAGTACGTCCTTTTTGTTTCAGACTGACTGCTTTTTTGCGACGTGTAAGATCAAAGTAAAAGACCTTTTTCCCTCAGAGTTCTGACAACCGACACCACATCTTCATACACTACAGATTTTTCCACCTCATATTCTTTGCTGACCAGTTCTGCAAGTTCCTCTGCTGAGTCAGCTTCTTCTGCATGAAGATACATAAATCCGGCTGTCTCACTCAGAGAGATTACTTCATTTACTTCCTCTGCTCTTTTTCCAAACGGAAGAACCACATATTCGTCCTCCAGTTTCCTGATTCGATATCCTTCTGTTTTTTTCATATTCTCCCCCTTTATTTAGCAAATACTTCATGTTATACTCTGTTATCACAACTGTTCAGTAGCCTCACAGTTATGAGTCAAAATGTATTCCAGCTGAATAGTTACCTATTATCATTTATTTTCAGGAGTTTTCCATGCAGCCATCATATAAACATTATTTAAAGATCATCAAAAATACCTGTACCGGTCATGAAAGACCTGTCACCATTCCATCTGAAGAACTGGCCGACCTTGCACGACTTGCCGAAGAGCACTGCACGGTTCCCTTTGTCCTGTCTTCTTTTCGAGGCACATCTTTTTACCCTTCCATGCTCCAGCGGACACGCAGCATGATGCTGAATTATTATCAGATTGACCAGTTTACTCGTCATACGGTCTCCCTTCTTGAAGACAACGGAGTTGACTGCATCCTTCTTAAGGGAATCAGCCTTGCTTCCTGCTATCCTGTTCCTGAATATCGTAAGCTTGGTGATCTGGATCTTTATATCAGCCGGAAATCCGATGTTTCCAAAGCTCAAAAACTTCTGGAATCCCATGGATATATCGCGGAAAACGAACTCAGTGACCATCATCTGACCTATCACTATACATTTCCAAAGACAGGGCGCAGATTCCTTCTTGAATTGCATTATCGCGTAGTTGGAATGTATCAGTATGAGCGTGCCAACCAGATTGTAGATCAGGTGTATTCCTTTGAAAATCTTGTTCCGGTATCACAGACGATCAATGATTTTACCTACTCCGTTCTGCCGCCTTCGGAATATGTTTTTTATATGATCCATCATATGCTGAAGCATTATCTGTACAGTGGTTTCGGTATCCGTCTGCTGTGTGATTTTACCTTTTACCTCAGGAAGCATGCGGATGAAATCGATTTTCATAAGATACATAACTGGTGTCAGGATTCCCGCATCAGTCATCTTTATGAGATTGTTCTGGAGACCTGCCGGATTTATTTTGGACTCCCACAGCATATTGATTCCAGGATTCACTATGATCCACAGGACTGTAAGGAATTTCTTATCCGTGTTCTTAAAGATGGAGATATGGGCACGGATGTTTCCAGTGAGCTTGTCGGAAGTACTTCCTATCAGAAGGTCAATCTGATCACTTACTTTAAAGAAGGACATGTGCAGATGAAGGTTCGCTTTCCGAAAGCCAGCCGCTGCCCGGTTCTCTGGCCGGTTTTGTGGTGTATTACTTTTTTATGTTTCATTCGAAATACTTACAAAATACGAAATACCACTTTACGACAGACGCTCCATAATTTCAAAAAAAGCAATCAGAAAACCAAACTGATACGTATCTTTGACAACAGTGACTCCTGATCTGGGAGTTACTGTTTTTTATTCTCTCAGACCTGTATCTGACAATTTTTCATCTACCCTATGTTCGATCAATTGTTTTATCCCAAACGACAATGCCAGATAACACTTCCATTTCATTCCCCTGGAAAATCCCTTTATTACAATCCTCCATATTTTCTGGTTCAACTGAGGAATGCACTTTTTATCACAGGCAAGTTTCGCAAAACAATCTTTTCCAATAGAATCATTACCGTAAATCCTAAGTATTTTCCAGATCATCCATATTGATTTCCGTCGCTTCTGATATTCCATCTTGGCGTCAAAAAAGGAGGCAAAAAAAACAGTATATTGTATCAGTCCCTCATACTGCTCGACATCTTTCCCCTCTTCTTCCATCCAGTTCTTGAAGGTCTGTGCGATTCCCAGCCAGCATCTGCTGGATTCCGGATTGTATTTATAAGAGACAGAGTCCTCATTTTTGCGATAAACATTTCCGATCTGTTCTATAAATGCATACTTTGCCCCACAGACATAACACTGCATGTTAAACAGCTTATCCTCTGCATAAGGGTACTCAGAGAAAGCAATCCTGTTCTGATCCAGAAAAGACTTCCGATACAGTTTTCCCCAGACATATGACAGTGTTCCTACGGAAAAAAATCCCCGAAAACGGAACTCTTCTGAATCCCTCTCAAACCTCGAAAATTCGCTGTGACTAGTGGCCGGAAGAAGTTTTTCGTTCCACAGACGTGCATAATTACTGACAACAATATCTGAATTAATTTTGTCAGCAATATTAATATATCTTTGAAAAACCTCCCTGTCCGGAAGATAGTCATCTGCATCCATGAATAAGATATACTCACCTGTGGATTTCTCTAATCCCCTGTTCCTTGCACAGCCTATACCACGTTCTTCCGTTATAATCAGATAAATATTATCGTATTCTCTGGAATATTTCTCTGCAATTTCCACGCTTCTGTCTTCAGATTCGCTGACCACCAGAAACATTTCCCAGCTTATATAACTCTGTGCGATGATACTTTCAATCGCCTGTGCCAGATATTTTTCAGCATTATACACTGGTATAATTGCAGATATTTTTTCTTTGTTTACAGTCATTAGCTTTGCCTCCGGACACTTTTTCCTATCTTAATAATACTCCTGCACAAAAGTCCTGATGTTTTTTTCCAGTTTTCTGTTCTTCGAAATATCAGCCAAAGCAAACTATTCGGAACAATTATACAGATCACTGCTCTGTAAAACAGATTAAAAACCGCACTTCCATTGAGTATCTGGCAGCAAAATTCTGTAACCGCCCAGGCAGCTGCCATAACAATAAGATACAAACTGTACCTTCCAAAATACTCCCAAACCGGTTTCTGGAAACGATATCTATAAATGATGTAAGGCTCCACCCATACGGACGTGAGCACTGTGCTGCAGAAGGTTCCGGCAAAAACACCAACCACACCAAAATGTGTAACCAGAAGAATCGAAATTCCAAGGTTCAGGACTGCCTCCGCGATTGCTTTGTAACGGTCATACCAGAACAGTCCCATAGATTCCTTAAATATCAGCACAGCTTTTCTTGTTCCGTTGACAAAGAAATTAATGCACAGAACAAGCACTACCTCTCGCTGAAACAGGTATTGTTTTCCAAAGGCCAGTTCCACAAACGGATTCAGCAATTCAAACAGACAGATCCCGGCAAAGCCATATATCCAGTAAACGATAAAAAATAGCTGGTCAAAAATCCTGCTCACCTTCTCGGAATCTTCTGTGGCTCCAAGGTTTCCGACACTTGCTGCCACACCCTGCAGTGCCTGATCCAGAACCTGTCGGATGGAACCTATCACCAGATAATAATTCGAGTAAATTCCCGCAGTAATTACGCCAACAAAACTGGAGATCAACAGATTATCCGTATTGTTGACCACAACATTTCCAAGCTTATGCATAAGCATGGCTCTGACATTTTTTAAGATATCCTGTCGTTCTTCCTGTGGCAGTTTTTCATAACAGGGTTCTTTGAGGTAAGGAAACAGTGCATCTGCTTTTCTGGACATGAAGACGTTTCCTGTGATCGTGCACACTACCGCAACAATCAGAAACAGCACAAAATTCCTGGTCGTGATCAGTATAATAATCTGGCAGATATCCTGTAGCACCAGAAACCCATTATGATACAACACTGTGATATAATTCATCTGATGTGCATCTATAAGTGTTTTTTTATAAATCAGCAGATATGAGACCACAGAATTCAAAAGATACAAAAGATAGATCTGCACAAGATGATCCACATCCGGCCGGTCTTTCATCAGAATATCCAAAAATGGGATAAGGCACATCCCTGCCACCAGTACAAATCCGGCAGTCATCCGGTAGAACGTCCGGAACATACGCATCAGGATCTGCTGCTTTGAAATGTCATTTTCTGCAATCGGTCTGTAAAGGGCATAGGTAATCGCTGTCCCAACCCCCAGTTCCGACAATGACAGTATATTTAAGATGTCGGTAAACAGTCCATTGATTCCAACGTATCCTTCACTGAGCATTCTGGTAAAAACTACTCTCGTAAAGAATCCCATCAGGATTGCCGATATCTGCGCCACAAATGCAACGCTTGTATTCATAACAGAATATTCTGTCCTCGATTTCTGTTTCAAGCTCTACTTATCCTTTCTCTTGTATATGTACTCCGGATAAAACTCCTCTGTATGGTAGAAGTTTTTGTTTTTAATGTTTCTCCAGATCATAGTCTTTCTCTACATCCATTTTGAGGATTTTTTCCCGTATCCACACCGCCATAAGTGAGAAAGTCATTCGAAACATATATACAAACGGTTTCAGTCCGGAATGCATACTGACTCCGGTAACACGGGGATGCATGACTGCCGGGATTTCTCTTATATGAAATCCCAGAAAAGACATCTGCATCAGCATATTTGCATCCGGATACTTGTCATCAAAGTTATTATATTTGGAATAAAACAGAAACGTTTTCCAGTTCAGACCCTGAAGTCCTGTGGTTGGATCTGTAAAGTCTTTACCGGTTCCTCTGCGAAGCAGGAAACGAAACCACACGAAGGCAATTTTTTTTGCCGCAGAAACCGGGAATTCTGTACTTCCTTCCATAAATCTCGATCCCAGAACAATATCCGGAACTGTTCCGTCTTTATCCGGTGTTGTCAGTGCTTTATAAATAGCCGGAATATTACATACATCATGCTGTCCATCTGCATCCATCTGGATCACATACTGATACTTTTTGCGAACTGCATATTTATATCCAAGCTGCAGACCACTTCCATAACCCAGATTAAACACATGCGTTACCACTGCATGATTTCTCCTCTTTGTGATCCAGTTCGTTGAATCCAAGGAGGCATCGTTCATGACCAGAACATCTGCAAGTTCTGAGATTTCAGGTTTTTCAAGCTGCTCCAAAAGTGCCGTAATTGTCTTTTCCTCATTATAGGCCGGAATAATAATCAATACTTCTTTTTTCTTTTCCATATACTCAGTCTTTCTTTTGTTGTTCAAATTTGGAATAGTTTCAGTACATCTTTATCTTCTGATGATAATTTAACAGCGGCTTTCTGCCCAAGCTCTCTGCATTTCTGTGGATTTTTCAGCAGTTCTTCTACGTTTCTGCTGACTGCCTCCGGAGTCAGGCTGCACATCATTCCGTCTTCTCCCTGAATGACCTGCTCCCTGTTTCCGCTGCTGTCCGACACAAGGATCGTACATCCAAGAGTCTGTGCTTCCTGTATTGCAATGCTCTTCCCTTCAAAACGAGTCGCATGGACATACAGGTTACATTGTCTGTAATACGGATAAGGATTCGTCTTTGCTCCCAGAAGCACGAAATCTTCCTGCAGACCAAGACGGTTGATCTGGCTCTGCAGCTTTTCTCTCAGTTCTCCCTCTCCAAGAACATACCATCTGGCTTTTACACCATGATCTTTGAGGATTTTCATTGCATCAATCGAAATCTCATATGCCTTCTGTGCTGTCAGCCTTCCAACGGTGAGAATCCTCTTCCCATCATAGGAATCTTCAAACCCTCCCGGAAGTTCTGCTTTCCTTCGGATTTCTTTCTGATCTATGAGGTTATGAAATACATATGTATTTTGGCTGCACTCCGGATACGCCTTGACAAAGCTTTTCTTCACTTCATCGGACACTGTAAAAATCCTGTCAAAATCCGGATAGCAGTTTTTGTCCAGCTCTCTGGTATAACCGGCAAATCCATAGTCTACATGGAGAAATGTAAACTTCCGGTCAGCATTAATATGATCATGGACATAATAGGTCGCTCCACCCTCAAGATAGGCGACTGCCATATCATAATGTTCTTTGATACTCTGCCCACTGTCTGACATTACACGCCAGAGAAGCTTATCCGGACTTAGCTTGCCTTTTTTTAACATAACAAAGGTATTTCTGAGAAGAAACGGTAAATTTCTGAGCACCGCTCCCCGAATCCAGAGACGCTTCCATATCTTTCTGTTAAGAACTTTTTTCCCTTCTTTTGAGAGAACAGAGGCATCTGAATATTCCCTGTTAAGAACCTCTACATGTTCCGGAATCTGAGAGATCAGTTCTCCCTGATCCAGAAGGACATACAGTGATACTTCATACTGTTCCTTCGGGAAAAGTTTCAGAAGCTCAATCAGAGCTTTTTCGGCTCCTGCTCCTCCAAGCGTATTGATCACAAACAAAACTTTTTTCATTTTTGTAAATCATTACCTCCTACCAAATGCTGATCGAACCTTTTTTCCAGTTCTTCTAATTTCTTCAGCATTCTTTCACTGTCCTGATTAAGAAGGGATATCTGCATCGCCAGTTCCTGATTCTTTCTCATCAGGATTGAAAGCTGCGTACTTATAAACCAAAGAATCCATACAATTCCAATCATTATAAGAAAAATTAAGATCAAAATCCTGAGACTTACATACCTCTCTAACTCTGAAGGCTCTATCAAAATTCCGCATATAACAATCAGCACTGATACAACAGCCCACGCAAGACAGAACGGTTCCGTCATTTTTCTCTTTGCCAGTGATAGGATTGCCATCACCAGAAGACAGATTCCCATCATTATCAAAAATATCGTTAACAAATCTCCCAATGTCATTTTTCCCCTCCTCTAATCCTGTTCATATCTGTCAAATACCTTTGGTGAAGGACAGCTTCCTTTTGATTTCTGGAGCAGATGTCCATTACAGAAAATGTGGATATCCAGGTTCTTTTCCATCCACTGAAGCCTGCGATACGCAACTGCAAAACCGATAAAACTTCCGACTGTCAGTCCGATCCCATACCAGATATCCGAAAGATGTGTAGCAATTATGCTCCCGATCAATGTCCCGATACAGAAGGACAGACCGGTAAGTACAGAGCCCTTAAAATCATCGAAATAATACAGAAAAATAATCTCCGCATACATCAAAAACAAAATGAAATATCCCGCTGCAAGGCAGGGATAAATCCGAAGCGTCATGCCTCCAAATCCAACCTGCGGAAGAAAAATCATACATAACAGAAAAATAACCAGCGTAATGATGAACTGTATTCTGGCAAGACTCAGCAGTTCCTCTGCCAGAAGCCGGAACATTCGCTTCTTGGTGATCTCAATATCGGCTCCCCTGCCTCCGATAACAGCCTCTGAGTACGCTTTGTACCTTTCATGGAAGTTCATCTCCACCCTGCTGATAAAAATCACACTCGCAGAAATATTTGTGAACATCGCAAGACAGGTTGCCATATCATAGGTCGTCACACATACAAAGCTTCTGGCTATCACCATATGAAGGTCTGTCGTCCAGAATACAAAGTTATGGATGTACAGTCCCAGCGTATACAGGAAATTGGTAAGCACAAGCGGCCAGTACTCTCTGAAATAGTGAAATACCCTTCGATATCTTCCGCTGTTCTCCCGGAAATAGCTTCGTATCAGAGCAAATTCCAGACAGGCGATCAGCCAGAAACCAATGGTCAGTGCAAGAAGCATTCCATAGGTGATACTCATATGAATGACTTTTACAAACAGAAAAGACAACAGTACTGTCACCGTCATACCGATTATAAAGAAAAAGGAAATTTTCTTATAATCTTTACAGATCGACAGGTACAGCATAGAATAAAACACCAGTACCAGGGCAACAAATCCACAATATCCGGTGAAAACATAAATGATATCCACATTTCCCACCAGATACTCGTGGATGCAGAACGGGACTCCAAAAAGTGCACTGAATGTGATATTCAGGATCATCCCGACATAGTAGCACGGAAGGATATCCTCAAAGGTTTCCTCATAAATGATATCCGACATATACTTAGATAATACAGAGTTGAACGGCGATGCTGTAAGGAGCGAAAATATAAAGATATACAGTACTGTGCAGGAGAACAACTCTCTCGTAGCATATCCAACTGAATCAAAACCAAGAAAATGCTCCATAATACAAAGTGCACCAATCACAGTAAGCATTGGAGCAATGGTCATGACCGTACTGTAACCCATGCCGATGATATTTGTTGTCAGCGTTCTTTTTCCATATATATTGTTTAATTTAACACCGATTCCAGCCATTATCCTGTCTCCATCCTGTTTTCTATCATTTCAGTTGAAACGGTTCTTCTGTCCATTCAACCTGCTGCTCCTCTGCAAATCTACGGTAAATCTCTTTATAAGTTTCCTTCATCTGTTCAATCCGGTAAAAGGAAGTAACCCTCTTATATCCGGCCTCACCCATCTGTTTCCGTCCTTCCGGATCTATGGCAAGATCTATCATTGCCTGGGCAATTTCTTCCAGATTCATGATGTGAGTCAGAATACCTGCTGCCCCAAATCCATCATCATTGCCATAGATCAGTTCCCGGCAGTTTCCGACATCTGTCGCGATCGTCGGCTTATGTGCCGCATAGCTTTCCAGAATTGTCAGCGGCTGTCCCTCACTGATACTGGTAAGAATCGTAAAATCCATCCTCCCAAGATATTCTTTCACATTGACCCGTCCTGTAAATTCGATATCGGATACTCCAAGAGAATCCACAAGGTCAAAACATTCCTGTGCATATTTTTCATCCTCATCGGTCGGACCCATGATCCAGAGTTTTAACTTCGGCACACTTTTTTTGGCAAAAGCAAATGCCTGTATCATCGTCTTTACATCCTTGATCGGGCTGACACGAAGAACAGCTCCTATATTGATCATCTGTTCTTCTGGATTTTTGCCTGGTATATCTGCAAAACCATCTACATCAATTCCATTTGGCGTCACCTGAATTTTTTCTTCCGGACAGCCGAGTTCCATCTGAAGCGTTCTGGCACGTTCAAAGAGACAGGTAACAGCATCTGCCTTATCATACGCCAGAAGTGACATCTTCTTGAACTGTTCGATCCAGATATTTTTGTAAACACCTTTTGCCCACTGTGCTTTGATCAGCTCCTCTTCTCTCTCTCGGGTATAGATTCCATGCTCGGAGATCAGAAGCGAGCTTCCGTGGAAATGCTTTGCCATACTTCCGAGTACACCTGCATAACCGGTAGCAACACAATGGTACAGATCAGCTTTTGGCACATCCATCTTTAACGCCCAGAACAGTGGCAGATAAATGGAACGGAGTGTCCAGAGGAAATCTGAAAATATAATATTCGGATACTGTCTGTTATAACACTCTCTGGCAATCTCAAAAAAGTCCGGTCCCATCAGAAAGCTGTCCACAGAGATGCCTCCATGGTGAAACAGATCAAAAACAACTCCCCAGTCGGTCTTTCTGTTGAGAACCATGTTCAGGACTTCTTCATATTCTTTCCTGGAAAGACGGGCTTTTCTTCTGCTCTTTCTCGTTTTTCTTCCTTCATCCCACTCACAGTCATCCAGATACAGTTCATATACCTGTGTCAGGTTTTCCGGAAGCTCATATACGAACTTTCCTCTCTGAGATCTGTTTGCCACAATTGCAAGCAGGATAAATTCTATATTTGGAAAGGATTTGATCAGGCTGTTGATCCATCCGGAAACACCACCGACCACATATGGGTAGCAGCCCTCTGCCACTAAGCAAACCTTCATCTCTTACCTCTCTCTACATCAGTTTTTGCGGGTATCATAGTAAAGCTCCTGCTCTTTTAGACGGATTTTTACTGTAGTATCTTCGGCACAGATCAGATATGCATCCGCTTCTATTTCTGTCTGGCTGCCGCCGTCAATCTCATCGATTTCTTCACCATGTGTCCTTAAGATAAACCAGCTTCCCACCTCTGATGTCTGAAGCGTGATCGTATTATCTTCTCGAGACTGACTATATGCCAGATTAAGGAACGTTCTGATTCTTGCATTGCTCTCAGAAAGAGTGGTGCTGTCAAAATCTCTGAAATTTTTCCAATATGTCAGAAGGTTACTGGAAAAACGCTTCTGCATGACTTCCCATCGATCCGTTTTCTCCTGGGGCCAGAAAATATCATACATATCCAGCATAACATTTGTATATCCAAGCGCGGTCTGAATGCTTCGCATCCTGATATCGTCACTGTATGCATAATTCATACCGTCACTTGTAACAGTCTGTAATGTTACAGAATCACTGTAATAAGAGACCACCGGCTGGTTCTCTGTATAGTCACAGACCAGAGTTCCGACATCTCCAAGAAGACCGGAATCCGTGTCTTTCAGAATTCCTTTCAGATCTTTTTCTTTTGCAAATGCTGCACCAAAACGGTAGTCTGTCTTCTCATTTTCAAAAAACTCCGTATCCTTTGTGACCTTATCTTCCGCTTTGTCCAGCTTCTGATATTCCAGAGAGATTCCTGCCTCAGCACTCTGCTCCTTCATCTGCTTCAGATAAAACTCCAGGTTCCCGGATTTAGGTTCTATATCATCTGTGTAATCTGCCTGCGGCTGAATGAAACAGGTCATTTTCATATCACTTTTCTCGACAACAGAAATCAATGCAGGCCACATGATATCTCTCGCAATACCAGTTACAGACTGACTGTATAGTTTCAGCATTTCAGTATTGTTTTCGTCTGCAAAAACGGGAAAATTAACCATGGAAAGATTCTGTGCGTTGACGATTGGATAAATTGTATATTGCAGTGCTTCTGCCCGCATTCCATCCAGAAGTCCAAGAGCTGTGCTGTCCTTCATATAATCTCCGACTACCGCAAAGACACTTCCGTAATCTATTCCATTTCGCCAGATGATTGTCGGAAGATCCTCATTTTCAACATTTTTTCCTGTTTTTTCATCAAGAAGTCCCACCATATAGGTTTTGGTTCCGCTTCCTACCTGATACCAGGGAACATCGAGTTCCAGATCCTGACGTTTCTTTTCCTCTTTATCTTTCGATGTATTATAGGTCACTTCTCCTCCAAGGAGCAGTCCTTCAAACAGCTTCACACCTGCAAGATGCGTTTCCTCTGCAACAACCTTCTGAATCCCAAGAAATTTCATCAAAGCCTTGTTATTCTGAATATTTTTTGCGTTTTCCAGACATCCAAAGACAATAATTACGCCTTTCTTTTCCAGAGTCTCCAGTGTACTAAGGTTATTGCCATCTGCATATTTCTCAGATTCCAGAATCATCATTTCCGGTAGATTTTTGTCATCTGATTTATATGTACTTACAGATTTACAGGAGATCAGTTTTCGTTTGGCATAAGTACACCATCTGCTGACAGCTGTTCCCATATCGCCAGCCTTATTTCCAACAAAAACAACAGAACTGCCAGCCCCGATCACTGTGGTACTGTTGCTGTCAGAAGGCGTCCACTGATTCTCACCATCAGCCTTTTTCTCTGTAAGACTGGAATTTATATCATAGGTGTTCTTGCTGTCCCTGAGTACCATAGAAAACTGAAACAGGAAAAACAAGACAAACATCATGGTCGCAATACTGAAAAATTTCCTCTTTGAAACCCTCACTGCTCTGCCTCCTGTTCCTCTGTTTCTACCTGATTATATCCATAATCAATCGCAAAATTATACTGATGGTACATATTCTGCGGAATTCTGTAACAGATAAACTGGTCATCTTCATAATAAACTTTCATTTCATTTGGATATTTTTTCATGAAAGCCTGTACCCAGTAATACATTCTTGACATTACGATCCAGCGTTTTTCGCCCTGATACATTCCAATCCCGCCAACATTTGGAAGCGTCTGACTTGCACCTTTCTTAGAAATAGACTGTCCGCTGCCGGCATAGCTGACGCTATAATCCAACGGTATCTTTTCAATAAAAAAGTAGATATTTTTCGTTGGAATAAGAATCTTTGTATCCTCATCTATTTTCTCAAGCTGTCTCAAAAACGTAATCGTTTCATAATGCCATCCATGATCCAGGCCCATCTGCGTTTCATCGTTTGCAGAAACAATCGTCCATGTTTCATCCTCATTTTCCCTGATAATATTCGTAAGACAGGTAATCGCACCGTTTGTTACATATCCTGATGAAAACTCCGGATTTTTTACCAAATCCTTTTGCAATAACACAATCAGAAGGACTACAGATATTCCCAACGATAATACATTTTTGCCGTTTCTGAAAATTCTGGGCATCGTCATAAAACATAAAATCCCGTCTGCCAGCACAACTCCCGCCACCGGTAAAAGATATGCATAATAAATACTGCATCGTGCCGCATCCATCAGGGTCGGAAGGCCAAATGGCCCCGCACACAGGAGAACAGTCAGTATCAGCATACAGAATCCAACTGACATAAGTGCCGCTCCATATTCTGTTTTTCGAAAAGCACAGAACACCAATCCCAGGAGCAGTAAACCCGCATAAGCCGTCATTACTGCTGTTCCCATCTTCTGCCAGTCTACAGGAATAACTATATTTCTGATTCGTATTGACATTGTCCTGACTACCTTCGATAATCTATTCGGCATGTCCTTAATTTTATCTGATATGACCTTGATTTTATCTGTCACTGTCCGTATCCGGTCTCCTAAAGAAGGTTTTTTCTGCTCGACAACAACCGTTGTTTCATCTTTTTTAGCGGATGGCAGTTTACTTACATCAATCTCTACAGTTTTTCCATCTTCCCCAGTAACCTTCACCTTATTATCAGAGGAAGTATTGGCCGTATCAGAGGTATTATTCTGAGTTCCATTAATAACGCTCATTCCCCATCCCAGAGAGCCCTGAAGAGGTGTCCCTCCTGCAAAGGCAATTGCCATCGGAAGAACTGCCAGTGCAACACTGAGAATTCCCGTAACCATAATACGGCAGAAGTATTCCTTCTTCACAAACCGAAAACAGAACCCCATCGCAATGCCAATACAGCAGAGTCCTGCAATCATTGTCCCATAGAAATGAATTGCCAGTGTGAGTGAAAATGCCATCGCAAAACATTGCAGAATCCTTCGGGTTTCCCTGTCTTTCAGATTTTCCTTATGTATCTGAAAAAATCTGATTAAAAAATAGACCGATGGAATCACAAAAATCATACCATATTCCTGCGGCAATGTAGAATAAAATCTTGAATAGGTCTGCCCTGCCCAAAAATTTCCAACAATATATGTGAATACTCCGATATACGGAAGATATTTTGTTTTGCATAATAACTTCAGCATGGCAAGAAGCACTGCATGAAGATAAATAACCTGAGCAAAGAAAAATTCACACAGAATCACATAAGTATCTATTCTAAAAACGGTATGAAGATAGTAGATCATGCAATGAAATCCAAACGGATAAACACCTTTGGAAAAAATTTTTCCTCTGCTCATCTGATTAATCCAGCTTAAATGCACTGGAATATCCGATGCCCGATAACCATATGTCAGTATAATCTGGCGTCCATAAATCCAGAACATTGCTCCGAGAATTAATAATATAAACATATTCTGTATCGGTTTTTTTACAATATATTTATAAAAAATCTCTGCCAAACATCTGCACACATCTGCAATCCATCTCACTAATTTTCCAACAGCAGACCTGATACCCAGACTTCCATCGGACAGCCTGCAAAATATTTTTTTGCCCTCTGCAAGCTTCCGTCTCAGAGGGACTCGATTGACCTTAACTCCGATCAATATGCTCATCAGAACTGTAACTGCTGTGAGCGTAAAAAAATTCGAAATATGAAGCAGCTGAAGTGCAAATACAATGTTAATAATATAAAAGTTTCCAAATGTATAGGACATCAGAAATTGCTCTGACAGCCTCCTGCCTTTCAGTATTCTGCGGAACATGATTTCCGGCAAAAGCACTGTAATTCCCGTATATGCAGCAAAAATACCTGTAAATCGTAAAATCACCAGTGTTGACATTAACATGTTGTTTCATCCTCTAGATAAATATTCTGATAAGTTCCAGTGTCTCATTATCAATCGTAATATCAGATTCTTTGAGTTCCTGCATGACACGGAAAAAATTTTCCCGGTCGCCGCAGGAGAAGAACAGCTTGAGCTGACAGGTATAGCTGGAAAGAGCCTCCGGATACTGCTCTCTGGCACGGGCACACCATTTGCGGCAGTTTTCATAATCTTCAGTCTCAAGAAGCCTCTGACATACCTTCTCGTAGACGGAACTGCTTATCTTCTGTCTGTCTGCTGTCCATGCCTTCTGCAGAACTTCATCCATACGCTCTGCCATGGAACGCTGCTCCAGATCAGTCAGCACCTTCTGTTCAACAACAGGATTCATATATTCCAGAAGATTAACGCAGTTCTCTGCAATATGTTCCTCATCTTCGTCCAGGATACGGTATTTTTCCTGTACACCGACACGAAAATCACTCAGCACCTCCTGAAGAATTGATGCAGCATAATGAGCAGTCTCTGTGTCTTCACTGTTCAGTGCCAGTGCGATGGACGACAGCGAGTTCTTATAATCGCCGCGAATTACATTAAGAATAAAACTACGAAGACTTTTTTTGTCGGTGACTTCCAGTGCCTCTTCAAGTGAAACCATATTTTTTTCTGTTTCTTCATCAGGACGTATAAATGTTTCTACCCTTTCCTTACTGAATACCACATCAGAAAGATCCATGGACATCAGCATAAAAAGCCGGCTGATCCAGAATGCCACAAACACAAAGGTCGGTCCTACAACCGGACATAACAGCATCATTCCTGCTTTCATCCATGTACTTAAGCTTTTTTCCTTTCTTCTGAGATGGTTCCAGATAAGATACACCACAACCACCAGAAGATTCAGAACAAGTAAAATTATAAACAGCCTCATTCTTCCAGACATACTGCAATCTTCTCCACAATTTCTGTACTATAGCCATTTTGTTCAAATCTTTCCTGCACAAAACCGGCATTTTCTTTTGTTGTATTTGCAAGAAGTGCATATAACTTTCCATCTGGAAGGATTCCAAGATAATCACTGTCTCGCAGTTTTTTTGCCATAAGCTGATCTATCTGTCTGTACTGTTCCGGATCAGCATCTATCTTCAGAAATACGCATTCTGCCAGATCTTTTGCTTCTGCATCCATGTAGGCTTTCACCAGTGGTTTAAATGCATCCTCTCTGAGAATCTTCGAGCCTTCTTCACTGTATCGATTCTCCTCGAGTGCCTGCATATATCGCTGTGCTCTCAGAACTGCATTCTGGATCAGATAGCTGACTACAGTAAGAAAGTTTGCCTGTCCCAGAGTCATTTTTTCCCAGCTGAGTCCCCAGAGCATGATGATCATTTTAATATCTCCATTCTCATAAATGGCACGTGCCATCAGAGGATAACGGGGATCCATATTTTTGTTGATATAAACCTTTTCTTCTGTCATTTCCTCATACACTTCTGTCATTTCCCTGTAACGGATTGAATTTCCAAGACTTCTTGCTTTGGCGGAACTTGCTGAGAAAATTCGGGCATAATCCTGGTTGACGACATTGTACAATGCCACATCCCTGGTCCGCATCAGCTTCATCAGCATCTCTACCGCATAGAACATTACCTCATCCGGCATATACTGATCCAGTGTATGTGTGATCGTATAAATCTTTCCGATACTGTCTTTCTGGTCGATCAGCTGCTGCTCCATAACGCCTTTGAGACGGGCATTGCTTTCATTAATGTCCTTGATATCTGCGATCTGCCTCGACAGATGAGCCTCCAGTTCCTCGCTTTCCATACGCATAGTCTTGATCTGATCCCGCATATATCCGACTACAAGACCAAGAATAAACAGCTGTGCGATCCACACATAAGTGTTATAATCCAGAAGAACTTCAAATCCACTCCGCGTGTACATCTGCCGGAACATATATCCAGCCACTGCACATATTGCAGAAAAGGTTGCCTGCTGCTGTCCATACACGATCGCAAACAGCAGAACATACAGAAGAAACGGATCCAGGTTCGCGAAATATCGGCTGCCCACCGTTCTGTTATTCATCATAAAAAACGGAATAAAACAGATCAGGTTCTCCACAAACGGAAACAGAACACTGAGCAGCCATTTCCATTTATTCCACAAGACCTTCCACCATGGAAGTTCCAGTTTATCCTCATTTACAAAAACAGCCTTGTGCTTCTGCATATACGCTGCCATTTTTTCAATATTTCTGTTCAGATCACCAAAGGCATGTACACCGTATTCTTTCTCAAATCGTGTTCCGGACAGGACACAACGGCCGATACTTCCAGATGAAGTCACAATATTAGCACTGTCTGCCATATGCTCCTGTACCATGGCTGCCAGTTCCAGCTCACTGACCACGTCATTGGAAGAAAGCTGATAAAGCGAATATTCATGTTTTCCGGTACTGACAACTTTATAAATATATTCTACTGCGTCTTTTTCAAATAACAGTGAAAATGTATGATCTGTGTCAGCTTTGATGTATCCCTCGCTCAGACATTCCAGGCACATCCGGGCACAAATATTATTTACATCTTTCCTGTCTCTCGGAATACAATACAGATGATCCAGTCTGAGAACCACAATATCCGTATTTCGGTTCTTTCTGAAATTCTCGCATATCTCCTCTGCCTGTGCCAGGATGTCTGCCCTCAGTCCAAATCCGAGAGTTTTTTCTGTTTCTTCAATGTCATTTATATAGTTTCCACTATATACTTCATCTGAGGAAAGAAAAATAAGTTTTCCTTTCCTAACTGTAGAATACGCTACCAGAATATTGACCAGATGAGACACAAAGCGAACAGATTCCCTCTCTTCTTCATTCCAGTGATAATTGGTGTCAAAAGCACCCATAAGAATTGTCGCATCCGGATTGACACTTTCAAAAATAGAATTCAGATTTTCTGTGTCATATGGAAATTCATATTTTTCAAATACTCTCTCATATTTATTATGTTTATACTTATCTCCGGTCAGTATATATACCCTGTGTCCTTCTTTTCGAAGTTTCAGGATCATACTGTCCATCAGGCTGCATGAGCCTCCCACCAACAGGATGTTCATTATTCTTCCTCTTCCGTGCTCCTTTTATTTTTCGTATGAAGATTTTTGGCTTAGTCTCTGTTCCAGTGCAGTATTGATCTCTTTTTTTGCCTTTTCAAAATCTATTTCATGGTTACTGTCATTAATACAGACCATCTTATTTCTGTGTTCGGTAATGGTACGAAGCAGTTTTTCATTGTTCTGCGAAACATCATAATAACTGCACAGTTTACGGATATTTCTTGGCACAAAATCACCTTTTAACTTCTGATACTCCCGAAGTACATACTGGCTGATATCTTCTTTATGCCGAAAAGCATGACTGCATACTTTTGTCAGAAGTTCCGGTTCCAGTTTCCACAGTGTTTCGAATGTCTGCTTCTTCAACGGTGAAGCACCATGAACCGTATAAAAACCGGTAAATCTCGGAAATGCCATCTCCAAAAAATTATAGAAAAAATACATCGGCGGATAGCCTATATGAAAATATGCCCCCGGCTGTTTCTTTACATTCTCATATTTCTTAAAATATTTTGCAAGAACCATGGCATTATTCAGATAAATATACGGCATAACTGCATTATCTATATTTGCCACATCAGGCTGCAGAGCAAGCATATCTACCGGCTTTTCCCCCTGAAAGAAATCCCTGGGATTTACCTTGTCCAGCAGAAACATATCATCATTAAAATAGACGAAGCGTTCAGATAATCCCTGAATCCTGTGCAGGTTCCACTCAATAGTATGAGAATTAAATGTAGGGCGGAATTCCTCTGGAATAAAATCCTCGTGATTAACGATATTCAGTTTCGGTGCAGATGTGTTCAGCCATTCCGGAAGATGCCCCCAGGTCACAAAATGAACTTTACGTACCCACGGAGCAAACTGCTCCACACCACGAAACCAGTATTGAAGGTTATTCCAGTCTCTGTATCTCTCTTTTCTGTCATCTGTTTTATCTATCAACCCGGATGCCTTAAGTGTCCTGCTCTTCTCCTGCTGCCACGCAGGATCATTACCATCCACCCAGGTAATCACAAAATCTATTCCCGACGCACTATTCAGGTTCTTCATTGCGTTTCCTCTCATATGTTTTCTTTTGTGTTAGTATAGCATATCCACCCACTAAAAGTACTTGTTCTTTTGTACAAAAATCTGACCATTAATGCATAAGATTTTTAATTTTTTATAGTTTACTCTGAGCAAATGCTTATTGCAACAAAAAAGTCTCATAGGCAATCTGCCTACAAGACTTTAATTATAATCATATTGTATAAAACAAGAAAAACACCGTCCCCGCGGCTATCGCTTTGTCCGCAAAAACAGTGTTCTTAGTGCGCCTTCAGGGGCTCGAACCCTGGACACCCTGATTAAGAGTCAGGTGCTCTACCAACTGA